>Ga0214544_1009768_pt1 | contig 14732 bp, 8 predicted proteins | sample CNSS3metaG_FD_160074 | JGI IMG/M metagenome (GOLD analysis project Ga0214544, IMG submission 160074) | Root nodule microbial communities from cowpea collected in UCLA plant growth center, Los Angeles, California, USA - CNSS3 | ecosystem: Host-associated > Plants > Roots > Nodule | place: USA...
TATATATATAACCTTTACACCTTCACAGTCACTTAAATTAGAAAATTATATAATACCACAAACACTTAAAATTGATGTTATTTTCAAAAAATAAAACATCTATCATCTTTCAAAAAAATATTGTTATTTTCTAAAATCTAAAAAAATGTAATATATAAAAGGATTTTCCCTTTTATAATTTAAAATACTAAAATTATTTGCTTGAAGAACTCAATTTTGACAACTGAAATCTAAAGAGGTAATTGTATAATGGCGATATACCCAATTAAGTTTGAACATTATTATATAGATAATTTTCTACATTTAATAACATTATAATAATAACATAATACAAATAATAGCATAATATACTATCAATAACATCTTATTAATTATCACTGGTACGATAATTTTTTAGTCGCTATCTCTTTAACTTCTTAGTTTTATATTTGTTTGTAAAATTTAATAAAATATATTTTAAAAGATGACAATTTAAAACCTCTAGGATGGAACGAAAAGAGACAATACTTTGAAGAAGGTATCAAATTGAACCCATTCTATGAATAATAGAAAGATTAAATTGAAGAAGAAACTGAGCACAAAGGAACCAAGTGATCGAGTGTTAAAGATGTGCAGAAGTACAAGAAAGAGTCAAAGGTAAAGAAAGAGAGAAAATTATTCACAGAATCTTAAACCATGATGAGTTTTTGGATAATTTACAGCAATCTGCGGTGACACAGATTTGAAAGTGTAACTAACTATTGCTACATCAGTGGAACAAATTCTCTATTAACAAAATCCGAAATACCATCAAAGAATCTCTACTTTAAACTTTGTTCTTGCCGATCATAAAGTCCAACACCAGCTTGTTACCACTCAGCTTTCTCAGTTTATGCTGGAATCACGTGTCAATCGATATGTTACATGTGAACACACACATCCAACCTTAGCAAATGTTGTGGTTGGTTCAACAACGATGATATCATCATTCCTTGGTCCATGATTTATGGCTCTGGCTGATTTCGAATGGCATCAGGAAGAGAAGGAGATGATGCACCACTAATTCTGCTAGGCAAAGGTGTGTTCTTTCTTGATTGCCGTTTTGTGGGCACAGTAATACTCTCATTTTCCCACTTGAGACTCACAGCCTCTTCGTCTTCGTCATCATCCTCACCGAGGCTGGCCTTGAAAACTGGATGAACATAGGCATTTTGAAGGTAAGCTTTCAAGTTCAGGTTAGGTTCTGTGGCTCGTTCCAATGTGTCTTTCATCATTGCTTCCTGTTCACGTATTTACAAACCAGAAACCAACTTAAGAATTTCATGACAGAGAAAACGTGTGATGAAGGTTTATGAGTGATCAGAATGGTTAATTGAAGTACCTGCAAGGGATATCTCACAAATGCAGGTTCAAACCGGCCTTTGCAGTATCTATGGAACCATATGGTAAGTATTGGGAGTACAATCAGAAATGGAGTTGATGAAGCAGCCTTTTTGGTGGTGAGGAGTCCCATCAGAACTACCTGTGACACTATCAGCGCAATAATGACACGAAAGTGAACATCAGGCCAGAATGCTGCACCACTCTCGTACTCTTGATTATAAACATTGATTATCTGTGGCAAGAAACATAAGAGGCTCAAATTACACAATCAACACATGTACAATATAATTCTTGGTGACTAAACTACCTGATGACGGAAGACAACATAGGCCAGCCCGAAGAAAATTATAATGAAAGGAAGAACAGTAGGTGTGACTGCAGCATAGACTAGACCCAGCAAAAAGTACAATTGTATTCGAGGTTCTCCAGTGTTGAAACCAATACTCCCAGGATCCATAGCTTCCTCCCTATCCTTTTCGGTCTTCACCAAGAAAAAATTCTTCAAGTGATATATGATTAGCGGTTTCAACATCAAAACCTCCGCAGCTATACCAGCCCATCCATCAACCATTATATAAGTGATGAAGAAACTTGCTTTCAGAGGAATTGCAGTGCCGATTGTCACAGGATATCTGACATGAATATAGAAGGATTTTTATCATATCGACATGGTGTAAATTGAGATAACATCTTGGAGCAATGAATGCAACCATGATGTTGGTGCTCTTAACAATAACATGATGTAATAGTTGAGCACCACAGGTACTACAAATTTACACAGCCAGAAGAATTTGGTTCACTAAAAAATATGTAAGAAATCAAACAAAGGAAACACACTCCCTCCTGTACTTATAAGGGCCATTTTAAAATAAATTGTTGGTCCTTTTTATAAGGTATTTTATAATTTCTATACAGCTTTAGATTTATTTTCCTTCGCTACTCCTATTATAAACATTATGAGGAATTGTGTTCTGAATGAACGAATAATGAAGATTAATTTGGCACATTGGTAATACTTTTGTACAAAAGATCACCCTAAATTGATTACTTTTATTGGTATGTGATTATGTTAAAAGTCTTGTATTAAGAACCAGAGGGAGTAAATAATTTTCAAAAAGGAAAAACGAGACTTGTATCTTGAATGACTTACTCATTGGCTGGTTGGTGAATGAAAGAGTCCAGCTGTTCAAATGCTGTTCCGGTAAGTATGTTCCCAAGAAATATATTAACAAGATTGAAAATATAGTATCTAGAAGCTGATCTTCTCTCCAGAGATGAAATAGATCCAAAGCCTTCAAACTTTGACATGATCATCAATATTGTTGGCAAAAAGATGAGAAAAAGCTTTAATGCAATACCAGGTAGAAAACCTTGAATGAATGACTTAATGAAACCACTGCACAATAAAGTAAATTCAAATCAGTAACCTCCAGGAATGCATGAGGATCTTCAGAGGTACAACTGTGAGATGAGACTTACATATCAATAATAGGCTTCAACCATGGCGCTCTTTTCCGGATTCCGTCAATACTTGCAAGACTTTGTACAATTGCAATTGGAATCATAAAAAAGAAGGTGAGGAAAAAGAATGCAACACCTACGATCAACCTTCTAACAGTGAGGGAAACATAAGGAATCGACAAGTTAGACCAATAGACGTCACGTGGCTCCGGAGCCCACTCAGTCAACCACAGTGTTGGATTTCTTGTTTGTTGGGTTTGTGCACAAACTGCAGCACCCCATCGAGTTTTAAATGAAACAAATGCAGCAGGTATGACAGAATTGGGATCATTGCTGACCTTATCTCTCTCTAAAGCTATCTGTGGAAGGCAATAAACTTGAATCAATGCATTCATCATGAGAATTACTAAATATTGTCATGCAGCGTTGTAAAAACTGCAAAAAGAAAACAAATGCTACTTACTTCCTTTGACAATCTGTCAATTTCAGTGTTGTGATGATCAATAGCATCTACTTGCACTCCGCAAAGACCAAGGAAACCAGTCTAGCAAAAAACGTACAAGAGAGAAAGATTGTAGTAAATCTGAAGATAGTTATGACAAACTTCTGAATGCATGTAAGATTAAAATTAAATACCTTTACTTGAGGTCTTTCTGAGGTTCTTTCAAGTTTGTTTTGATAATATACAAGCCAATTCTGCAACTTCTTCTTCTTTTTAACCAACTTTGATAGTTTGTTTGCATTATAAACAACCTGCGATGATGTCACAATAAATAAGCTTAAACAAACTATTTTCCCCTCTCAGTCCCAAATGCAAGGTGAAAATTACATTTTCCTAATATAGATCTAAATGTTTCATATACATCATTTAAGAAACAATGAGATGATTAACAAATTTAATATTACACTAAGAGATGAGACTTTCAAATTAGAAATCATCGCCCAGTGCATCTTAAATTCTTAAGAACAAAACATTCTAGCAGTACAGTGTACAAAGGTGAAACCAACCTGGTGAGTAAGATAGTTGTCCGGATGATTGACCAGAAAAAAATGCTCTACAAGCTCACTTACAGATTCATCAGGATCTGGTGGAATGTTTTTAACGAGTACCTGAAGAAGACAAAAATTCTATAAGCAAAATATGATTGATCAAATATCTCACATCTAAATACCAACATGTAACTGGTGTAACAGTTCAGTCAATGACTACAATTTCCCAATACTTGTTAAAAGATAAAAATGATGATGGGATTGGACAGCTCCTCTAAAAGCAGCACAACAGTCATCACTACATTATCGATATGCTTTTATACCCTTTTTATACACCTTCCATAGATAGCTAGAATGTTAATATGCTTGCCTATGACCAGCAACTCCTCACTGGTAATCTACAGAGTCGTAAAGTAAGGCCTAGAAAAAATGACTAAGTAGCCTCTAACACAAGAAATAAAACATCAAAGTTTCATTACTTCATCTCAATCTCAGCTGCCCAAACTAAAAAAAAGTGAGTGTGGTAGACAAAAACAGAACCAAAATATGCAACAATAAAGAAAAGTTCCTTGTTAAAATGGAGAAAAATCAAATTTACCGTGTATTGATCAGGACGGCGTTTTTCTGACGCAAGAAATTGCAATCTCATTGCAGCAACTTTTTCATACTCCTTGGATAAAATATAGCATGTCCAAAAGGTAAATGCATAAGCAACTACAATGTGTGCCCAAAACCTGAGGTAGAGCACAAAACTTTAGTAGAGCACACAGCCATAATAATAGCAATGGCAATCTAAGAAAACCAAAATTGTATAATAAGTATACAACCATAGAGTGTGACATGGACCACCTTAACAGTAACTTCAAAACTTTTAACAATCGAGATTATGCATAACAAAAAAATGAAATGCTCATAATTGGAATGAACAAGCAAGAGATCTTATCTTAGATGTAATGATAAGGATTCTCATGAGAAGGCAGAGAAATTATGATACAATCACAGTATTAAGACAAGAGAAGAAATAACGATAAAGATTCTGATAAGAACAAAAATAATTAAGATAAATCAAGGAATCTAGAGCAAAGACGTAGAGCAGTTAAGATTTCCATAGTATACTAGGGTTGCACCAAGTTGAACGCTAGATATAAAGCCTCAACAAAGTCAAGCCATATATATTATGCTCAACAATACATCTTTATATGCAGCTAGTACTTTGGATTAGAAACTAATACTAAATAACCTAAAGATACAGCGGCAAAAGGTAAACATTAGACCTAAAGCCTCAAGATTGATAAAACATATATATTTGGTCACCAATGCATCTTTAAATGCAGGTAGTGCTTTGGATTAGAAACTAATTTACTAAATAGCATGAAGATACAGCAGCAAAAGTGAAAAACTGTAATAGCACAGGATAATGGCGATGAAACCTTTGAGATTCACTGTGGACATTTGAAATCGAGAGTTTATCAATATCGCTGGAAGTTATGTTGTCCAGTTTGGCGGCGCCTTCCAGCCCGGTACTTGTGGAATTGACAGGAACAAGAACTGCCCATGCCAGGAATGCTATTGGAACAAAGATTTTAAGTCTGCATAACAGAAACATAAAACATCAGAATCACGTTCTCCTCAACTGATGTGGTATTCACTCATTGTTCATACATACCCTATCAAGTAAATCCTCAAGTAAACAGCAGAGTCCAATCCAGCATGGTCAATAAGTTCAGGCTCCGGCATTCTAAGTGCAGCTGGCATCCAATTCAAAAACTTAATATATGCTCTCCAGTCTAAATTCACAAACTTGCGCACAAACGCTCCTCCGTGCACAGGATCTGATCTTAGACCCTTCAGGTACCATTTTGGGAAGTACACACGATCATTAAAAGGTTGAAGCCTCAGAATAGCAAATGCCACAAAGAAAATAAACGCACTCAGAATGTTCAACCCAGCCGCAAGCCCAATATCTTGGAGTGTAGCCATTTTCTTTCCCCTCTAGAAAGAACACACAGTATACACCTGTAAAACAATCAAAAGAAATGAGTAACAAACAAGGGTAGATAAAGAATACACAGATAATTCAGTAAAGATCTTGTTGAAATTAATTTTCATATGGTCCCGACTCAAGCAAAGTTAGAAAGAATAGACTTTTTTTTCTCACCATAAAATTCACACAAATTACTTATAACTAATTGAACCCTCTTACCATTTTATGATCTACGCTTAATTATAGAAACCCTGAAGCAAAGTAATTTATCAAGTGGTTTCCTTTACTACAACAACAGAGATTTAATAAGTCCTCTTGGGCTAAAACGGAGAAGCAAAAATAAAGAGCTTGTTATATTTTCTTTTCAAGAAATAGAAAATAAGAAAAAGTTCGCTGTTTGCGGTTATTGCACAAAGAGAGTTGGGTGAGGGAAAACCCCAAGTGTGTTTAAACCCACCAATGAAGGGAAATCAGAGAAGACGATCCAAAGTTGAATCAAAGGGTATTCGGATATCTTGGTAAGGGAACGAAGCAAGAAGATTCCGCCACCACCGTGCAGTGAAACCTCCTTAGAAGACACGTCACTTTTAAGCCCTTTCCTACCCAACACACCAACTATCTTGGGAGATCACTGACATTCAGATTGGCTTCCATGGAGAGAGAGAGAGAGAGAGAGAGAGAGAGAGAGAGAGAGAGAGAAGAAAGGGATAAAGACAGTGTCGGAGCTTACTTGTTACGTTACAGGCGAACAACACAACACTGAATTCGATTTCTCACACACACCCCGTGCACCACTGTCATAATATTTATTTTATTTACTACTAGTAGTTATTTATGTGAGATTTTATGAGAAATAATATTAAATGTTAATAATTAACAATATATGCGATTTTGTGAAAATGATTGGTAATTAGAAAGATAGAATAAGCAAAGCATGTGGACTCTAAATCCAACAAACACCGTGTCGGCAAAGTGCCACGTGGGCTCCTGCAACGGCTACTTTTTCATTTTTTGGTTAGAAGTGAAAGAGTGGGATTCACGCACTCACATAGAGCGTGCCGGAAATAAAAGTGAGAGAGATGAGGTTGGTGTCAGAAACATGATGAGATGGAGCGAGGCGACAAACGGATAAAACGACGCCGTAACATATTCCGTGTGGACACTGCGTTATATTCGCGGGAATGGGCCACGTGGAATACCCCACGTTTTGTGTCCGGCTCACACATTTTTCTTCAATATAAATTATTATCAGACCAAATCTAGAGGAGTTTTCATATAAATTAATGGAAAAAATAATAAAGTTGAAATTGTATCTTTTTATTTTTAATTTATATATTAGTTAATTTTAACTCACAAAAACGTCAACTTTATTTTTCTTAAATTAGTATGAAAAAACTCGTTCCAAAGATACACTGAATTTTCAGAGTGTATTAGTTGAGATAACACCTAATTACGTCATTTTCAAAGTTAAGAGTTATTTAATGCAATTATGAAAATTTATTCGTTATCTAACATGAAATGATGCCGTGTTAGTTTTTTCAATGCTGATATTATTAAAACTTTATAAACCCATGAAATCACATTTCAATCTCATTTTAGTGGTAGAATTTGTTTACAAAAAAGAAAAAATATGTGACAGCTAATTAAGAATGTAAATAAAACCTATCGTGTACCTTGACCTTGAATATTTCTTTGGACGGTTTTATGTTGGTCATGAAAAGCCAACTTGTTCTTACTAAGTAATAATAATAATAATAATAATAAATCATTTACACGTACAGCACAAGACACCCATTTACTTTATTTCAATATAGTTAAAATTATGGTTACTTAATATAGCCAATCTAAACGTGCTTTTATGTTTTAAGAAAAACTCAGCCATATAAAACTAATTTAGCATTTTATAATACCCTTTCTGCAGAAAAAAACTCTTCAGTGCAACTATGTTATATGCGTGTTTTTAGTATTGGTACTATCGTGATCATTAACACAAACGCGTCATCATTAAAAATAGTAAGATTAGTAGAAAATTTTAAAACTATTGTATATGAATATTGCCAGATTCTGACAAGAAGTATGAATTATTAAGAACTTATAAATTATAATCTTTGGAATTATCGGAAAGATTGATATAATTATATTGACCAAATCACAGCGAGGCATTGATAGATAAGGTTTGTGTGGTTCTGGAATTTACACAATGGTTCCATATGTTACTGATAGTGGGAGTGGGGTCGGAGGAGCATACAAAACGTTAAACAGAGGTTAATTATTTTGAAGACATGATAATATGCAAAGTGGAAACATTATAATTATATCAGAAATTTAAAATATCTTTGACAGGTACATCAAAATGGGTAACTCAGTCTGCTCAATCCATCACGAATTGATCATTTAATGAGTCAATCAAACCGACTTATTTATTAATGAACCAAACAAATTTCAATTCAATCCGATCTACCGCGATTGGTGGATTAAACGGGTTAGCTAACATACTCATTTTACTAAAAAAATACAATTTTTTTATTTTTTATTTAGTCAAAACTAGATTATCATTCTAATTAAAATCTAATTAAACTTTAATATAATCCAAATACAAATCAAAATCACAAAAATACAAATTATATATGTGTTGATTAAAAAAACAACCTAACATGATCCAAATATTCAACTTAACCAAAAATACTTGTGTGACCATTTATTTGTGGGGGTGAACCAACCCGGCTTACCACGGATTCAACCCGAGTGAGCCGGTTCTAGGTAAGTCGGGTAAAAAATCAGTCCGTATTGAAATTTATAAAAAAAATTTAACTCAACTCGATTCAAATCTGTGGTGAACCAGTTTGGATCGCGAATTCAAACACATTTTGACACCTCTAGGTACATTTCCATAAAAAATTTGTTTTTAATTTCACACGATGAGTTTATGAGCGGACTAAAGATTTCCTTAGTTAAAAGGAAAGGAAGAGAAAGAGAAAATAAAACGGAAATTTTAGTTTCTGAAAATAGTGAGAAGTTCTTTTCATATAAAAAAGAAAAAAACAAGTGAAGGTATACCCTACATGGGATTAGACTTGTTTCCAATTTGATGAATGACAGTGATTAATGAAGATACATATAATTGCAGTGGTGTCTAGTTTGCAACCAAAACAAAACCCTTCATCTTTTGTGGGCACAACAATTCTCCAATCAACAACATTGAAATGTGACAACATTAAGCGTCTGTTTTAGTTGTTTGATTGAGTGTGGTATGAGAATAGACATGCATTAAGAATGTGCATGGTTTTTGGATATTTTGTAAGAGTGTGGGTTGTGACATGACAAAACAAAAAACCATGTTGTGGTATCTAGGGTTGGCAGTAGCAGCAGGGAAGAGAATAGATGATGTACATTAAGTTGTAACTGTCATATTGCCGGAATTAACTGCAGACAGAGATGATATGAAAGGTGGATAATTTTCCCAACGGTGACTCTATTTAATGCTTCAAAAGAATTCAAAGATAGGTGGGTGGGACAAGGAGTGAGTAGTTCACCAATTTGTAGGTACCTGAAAGTGGTGGTTTTCGCCAATGGAGAAAAGACAAGGTAGATATTTAATTAGACATGTGAGGTAATTTTGCTCATTATGTTTTTAGTCAAATCGATTATGTGAATTTGAATCAAATTAAGTGAGTTAATCCATTGATCACCGAAATTTTAAAAATTCTTAATTTGAATTTAAATAACAAATAATTTGAATTGAATTTGAAAAGTTTTATATTTCAGATCAAGAATATTTTTGATTCATTTAACTTATAAACATTTGATTGATTGAATTGATTGTAAAATTTTTGATTAATTATAAAGTGAGTCGGAGACACACTTATTTTTAACCCAACAATTCAAAATAAATCGATTCACTCAGTTTAGCATTTGTATATTTTATCATTGATTTACTAATTACTTATGGATGTGAACTTGATAGCAAATTTTTTTCAAACATTTTAGATAATAAAAGCAAGCAATGTATTGTTAAATTTGACTACGTCTACCCATACTAAAAAAAACAAAACGTAAGAAATTGGTTGAACTTTGTCTTATAAAAAGAAAAAGGTTTATAATTTTTTACAAAATGTATTTTAATTAGATTATTTAATAGAAGATAGTGATGAAATTTTATATTAATGAGGTGTGGATAAATTAAAAAGGTTTTGTTAGAACAGTGTTATTTTTCACATTATATTAGCCAAAGTTCTTTTTATCAGTTTCAGAAAGACTATTCTTTTTACGAATGTTAAAAAAATTATGTTTTTGAAATTTGCTGTGATTACTTTTTCACTTATGTGTGCCGTAATCTTTTTATCAATAACATCAACTATCAGTAATTTGTTAAAAAAAATTAATACTAATTATAAAAAATGTTAACTAATCATAACTCTGGATTAAATATAATAAATCTATATCAACTAGAAAAATTTAAATATTGATATTTTTGAATTATTAACATTTATTTGATAATATATATATATATATATATATATATATATATATATATATATATATATATATATATATATATATATATATATGAATGTCAGAAAGAAAACACAAAAATTATTCCTAAAAAAAATTATTCTTTTAGCAAGCTCTATATTATTTCTTATACAGAAGAGAACCTCATATATGAAACAATTATTGTTTTTGAGAATTCTATTCTTTGTAACATTGTGAGAGTTATCTCTCTACAGGTAGATAATAATTATGATGTTAAAAGAAAACAGAAGTTTGAGTATCTTTGACTCTATTAAAACAAATCCCATTCCTTTGACTTTTGTTCATTAACCTATAGAAAAACATATCATAATAATGAAACACACAGTTATTTTAACTTTTAATGTTTTACTCAACTGTATAATAACATCAAATTATGTCTTATTAATCTCAAATGATCGCTTAAACTTCTTTAAAACTTATATTTTATAGTTAAAATGAAAACAATTATTATTTGATCTAACATATTTCAATTAAAATTTTCAATTTAGATCAATTTCATCATTATAGAAAAAAAAATTAAACATTTCGGAAGATAAGATAGTTCCAGATCCGAAAATATATTTTTGAATCAAATTTATGGAATAAAAAAAACATTTTCGGAATGGCGTGTTCCAGTTGGAAATACCTTCCAAACGTTTATTCTGAAAAAAAAAAATATATATATATATATATATATATATATTTTAGACTTAGTATTTTGTAATATTAAAAAAATTCTAGAATAAATGTTTAGGAAAGTAATTTCGAATCCGAAAACACTTTCTGAACTGCTTTTTTCAGAAAATTATTTCTTATATTTTAAATTGAATGTTCGGAAAGATATTTTTCGAATTTGATGTTAGCTTTCGAAATATCCAATATGAAAAATATTAAAAACAAAAATATGTTGGAATTTTTATTATATTTTTAATGAATAATATTTGGGGTACAGCTTTTTTTTGGGGGTGCAGGAAGAAAAAACATAGAGATGCAGGAAGAATAACCCTTTTCCAAAATATCTCATTAGCCCATTTAATACAAGAACAAGTTTTGATTTTTTTTTTTTTATTAAGTGTTATGAATGATTACATTTTAAATGATAAATGGTAATAGGATTGCTAGGGTTGGTGATTTTAATTTCAATTAATTATTTCTGTGTTTTACAGAACGTCTAAGTGATGATAACTGTAAGGTTTCTAACTTTTATAAACTATTAATTATATGTTATTAGAAATAGTTATTTTAGAAACTTTTTTGTATCAGTGAACGTTATAATTTATGGAATGCTTGAGTGATAAATATAATTGTTTTCAACTGTAGTTTAAATAAATTCATCTCATAGACTTTGAAAGAAACATACAAATTTGATCTCTTCTTTTATTGAGAGACATGTAAAATAAGAAATCGATCTTTTATGTTATAAAACATACTCTCACGATATTTTTAAAGTTTCTAAAAAGAGGTATTTATTAAAGTTATTTCATGAAAAAATATATTATTCTAGGATGAAAAACATTTATATGTCAATAGATGATAGATGATAATTTAATGTAGGGTATTGTAATATTTGTATTTTGATTTGGTCTAACATTAATTCTCAAAATCTATATTATTTTTTTATATTATTTTTTTGTTATTTTTCTTCCTCCACCACTTTCCACTCCTTCTATCTTAAACTATGAGTGATAAAGAAACTTTTTTCCGAAAAGGAATGACTATGATACTTTGACAGAGTTTTTTTTTAAGTCACACCAAATCTTTGTTTTCTCTTATCAAGTTACATCATTTTTTTTTTCATTCAATGAAGTGTTATCATATTGACATTGTTAAAAGTGTAAAAAAACTGTTAAAAATAATTTTCCTAAAAGGAAATCCCACGACACAAAGGAAGAAAACAAAAACAAATAACTTTTGAAGTATTACAAAAAATCAATCTTTTATGTTACAAAACATACACTCATATTTTAAAAGTTTTAAACAAGAGGTATTTATTGAAGTTGTTTCACGAAAAAAATATATTATTCTATGAGTGAGAAAGAAACTTCTCCCCTGAAAGGAAACCCTACGGCACAAAGGAAGAAAATAAAAACAAAATAACTTTTGAAGTATAAACAAACCATAGCGAAGAAAAATACCGAAAACATAAGAAATAAAAAGTTCAAAATTAGACTTTGCTTGGATATTTTAAATTTACTATTGTAGTTGAAATCGAGTATGAGTCTTCTTCTCTTACGAGTATCCATAGAATGAGATCCCGAAAAGATGGTGAGTTTAGTATATAAGATTGAAGATAAAATCTAATACTACAAATTTTTTACGAGGAAATGAAAATAAGGAAAAAGAAATTGGAATTGAGTGAGGAAAAATCCTAACGTAACGTGTGGTGATCCTCAAAGAAGGATTTTGCAATAAATAACCAGACTTAGATATTATATTATGAAGTGAATTTTAAGTTTAACTCAACTCTATAAAATTAACTTATAAAGTGGTGAATTTTAAGAATATAAAATTGAATATCAAATCTAAGACTACAATTTTTTATGAGAAAAAAAAATAAAAAAAAAATAATAATTGATACATTATGTGTAAGTTTTGAAATTGTTTAAATGCCAAAAAGGGAAGGTTATTTGGCTAGTTAAAAAATAAAGTAACATTTAATGGCTAAAAACTATCTTTAATTAAATCAACCCAACCAACAAGTAAAGATGCAAATACCTATGGACTGTATACTTTCAACTGATCAAAAAAAAAAGTTAGAAAGATCACAATTCTTTAAACAAGTTCTAATGAGTTATACAAACATGATCAATGCTGTCGATGATGCTAAAACACTCAATAATGGCAAAAAGATGATTTAGATCACAATTCTTTAAACTTTAAATGATAATGCAAGAGATAAGGGTTAGAGAAAAGAGTAATGCACAAGATTTTTATACTGGTTCACTTAAACTTGAGTTACATCAAGTTTGTCAAGGCAACCCGAGCTTGACTTTGCACTATTTCAAAAGATTTAAAAAATTTACACCCTTACACTTTCAAAATATGTAAAAGCACACAAATGATTCTTAAATCACACAAAAATCAAACCAACACAGCAAGACACCTCTTGTAAATCTGGAAAACCACCAGACACACACACAAAGCTTGAGAAAGATCAAACCTCAGTGGTAGCACAATCCTGCCTACCACAACCACCTTTTCCAAGCTTCAAACACCAAGCAAAATGCTCCAAGAATTAATCCAAGATCAATCTGCACCAGCTGCAATCTGTATGATCACGAAAGAAAGAGAATTCCCAAGTTTCCATAATGATTTCACACTAAAAAATGCTCTTCTTACATCTCTTTCGAAAAATATAACTCTTATAGTCAAACTATTACGAAATTCAACAAGTTGATTTTCAAATCAATTTGATTTCATTTAACTTAAATGAAATCAGTCGATTAAAAAATAAATTAACTGATTGAATAAGTCACAGTTTAAGACTACTGCAACTAATCTTATAATATAAATTTCATTCAACAAATTAAAAAAAAAACACATATTAACCTGTTAAAAAATATTTCAACAAATTAAAAGACACAATAAAGAAGACCATATACATCTAATAAATGTTAAATGGTCTATAAAGTGAATTACAATCTTCAAGTTTGTTTTTCCCATGATTGATCCATATAGAGGGCATGCATATAAGACTTTATCAACTCGAGTAACACCAAATCTCCATGTCTTCATCAATGTAGGCATGGTTTTAAGGCAGTGGCTTCAAGTTCCTTCATCAAAGCTTAATCAAATCTTCAAGTAACACACAATTCAGGCTACACATGTCAACACTATGTTCCTTTGCACATATTTATTGTGCAAGAGAATTAGAAAGTGAGAAATATGAGGTGTTTCACATATTCCTTTCAGGGTAATGGAGGAGGATGACGAGAGAGATTAAGATTCCTACGAAATGTCATCTTGCTATACTAGTGAGATTCGAGGGTAATGTAGAGAAAATTATTAAATTGTCCTCGTTACTATTAAAAAGAAAATAAATTTTTCATGTAATAAATTATTTCCTATGTAAGCATTCAATATCTAAATGTTAAATTTATTTTCATACTACATATACTGTGTAACATCCCTGGCGTACCACACCCAGAGCATGTCAGGTTACTACAGCCCGATGCACCCCAACCCCTCACCCTTCTCCGTCCATTCATACTGGGTGGGTTGTTGCCAGTGGGAATCGAACCCCCAACCTGACCTTTAACACCTCTGGCTCACCAGCAGATGCTACCAGTTGTGCTTTTTTTTTTGTAACACCCCCGGATCCTCTTGGGCTTACCAGGCATCCCACCTGCCACCCTCAAACCGGTTGTGTTAGGTCTGCAGCCCAATACACCCCAACCCATCACCCTTCTCCGTCCATTCATAC
>Ga0214544_1009772_pt1 | contig 14724 bp, 7 predicted proteins | sample CNSS3metaG_FD_160074 | JGI IMG/M metagenome (GOLD analysis project Ga0214544, IMG submission 160074) | Root nodule microbial communities from cowpea collected in UCLA plant growth center, Los Angeles, California, USA - CNSS3 | ecosystem: Host-associated > Plants > Roots > Nodule | place: USA...
TTCACCAATGAGCAAGTTTGCTCTCGGTTTTTTGACAAATTTTGGTGTAAAAATTTTCTTCTTTTCACAACTAGCTTCATAAAATGGTGAGAAAGAGTTTTAGGTGGCTTGGACACTTAGTTCCTCAAGTTTTAGGCCAAAATCAATTTCATGGAGCATACATCAAGCAAGACATAAAGTGAAAGCAAGATTCAAATACTTGAAAAAACAAGAATGAGAAAACTTCAAGTTAACATATGACATATGACTCAAGCAAAAGTTAGACACATTTAAAGACTCAACATGACATACACAAAGACACAAACATGTAGCTATCATGCACTTAAACTCATGGATTTGAGGCTCAAAGACTAAGAATCCAAAGACATGTTATCCAACCACATTAAGGAGCTTAAAGAGGTGCAAAAACCGCAGCCAAACTGCCACAACAAAACCTGAAACGTTGATTCACGTATTCTTGGCCGATCTGACCTTTGCTCACTAATTTTATCATAACTTTCTCCACAGAACTCCAAATGCGTTGTTTTTTTTTCTTCTGGAAACTAGACTCAAAGATCTTTCTTTTGACACCAAAAACGTAATTTTTGGACCGCTGAGCTGGTGTAGTTTAATGTTTTAAAATCGTCAAGTTTTCTGCCAGCATTGTTTTAGTGTGTCATGGAAGTGGATTTGAACTATACCAAGATAGCTACAACAAGACAAGGTTAGCACATGAAAAACACCATATTCAAGATAACCTAGGCTCTAGATACCAAATGATGAAGGATTATCTTGTTTTCTTTTAGAGTAATGAATATGGTGAAGTGTTGTTTAAGGAAAACTCAAGGAAATCCCCACTGGACATTAAGATAGAAAGCTACCTAGATGTGAAGGTTCCTTTCCAAGAGTTCAATAGGAGAAGAGATAGTTTAAGGTGCTTAGAAACGAAAATAGCAAGAATATAACCAAAAATGAAAATGCATTGAAAGAAGAAGAACAAATAAAATGGAAGAGAAGATAGTAGTGGCGATGGAAGTGGAGCACGCCACTCATAGAGGGGGCAAAGCCAAACCAAGCTCTAGAGATAAGTGTATGATGCCTTTTACTTTATGCTTTATGCCTTTACTTTACTCTCTCCTCCACATCATTTATGCTCCTCAATCACCATGCGCCACCTAGCATTGCTTTCTTACTCCTAATTAACCTACAAAGCAAATAAACATAGATTAGCATGTTGGCTTAAGTCAGGTCAACTATAGTCAACAAGTCAAACCTAGTCAAAGGTCAACAAGTCAACTAAAGTTGATTCAACTAAGTCAACTTTGGGAATCAAAAATAACAAACAAAAAATGAAAGGGATGAATGATTAGTGAACTTCCTTTCTAAACATGCTTAGTCTTCTTAAGCATGTGCCTCCATCCTTGGTTGGGGTCAATCTTTCATCATCCTATTTGATTTAATTAGTAGTGTCTTCATTGGTCAGGACGTAATTCCATGAATCTCTAGGTGAGATCTCATGGTGGTGCCTAATTGGTCAAGACTTAATTCCACGTTGGTTGCATGGTGGTGCTTCATTGGTCAGGGCGTAATTCTATGGAACTCTAGGTGAGATCTCATGGTGGTGCCTCATTGGTCAGGACGTAATTCCATGACCACTGTTAGTGGGAGTTTCATGTTGGTGCCTCATTATATAATTTAGTAAGGATCAAGCTAAGGATTGCATCCAGACACTCTAAAGAGTTAGTTAGTCTCACGTAGAGCGTACTGACTCAAGTTGTGAGAGTAGCAGGAGGCTTGGAACACTTTAAGGGTAACCTTTTGAGTGGTAGGATGTGACCCTTTGACAATTAGCTAGGTAGAGCAGTAGAGGCCACCATAAGTTCAAGAATCCGGTGAATCCGACTAATTATTTGTATCCGGATAAGACATGTCTTGAGTCTTAGTGTATTGGTTGTAAGTCAAAAACATGATTGGTTGATGTATGTATCTTGGACTATGAAAATGTATGCAATTGTATGATAAAATCATTTTTCTACTCTAGCTTACCCTTTCTGCTTATTGTATGTTCTGTGTTCGTGGTTTTCTCTTTTTGCAATGATCATCAATTTATTGATGTGAGCAGATGCGAGAACTCCTCGTGGTCAACAGGGTAATGAAGATTCTGCTGCCTAGTTCATCTTGGATCAGATCCTGCTTGTCTGAGTTTTCTTTAGGGTTGTAGCCCGTGTACTGCCATGTTCTTTGGCCATTTATTTTAAGTACTGTTCAACTTCGATCCAGTTTAGTCTATGGCATCGTGGTATGCCTGAGTATTTTTTTTATTACCTTGGATATTGTAAGAAGTAGTGTTATTACTCCACGACTTTGCTTCTTATATTAATCTGTGTGACATATCATGTAATTAAGATTATTATTTAAATTGGGTGTTACATTAATGGTATCAGAGCAGTTCGTTCTTAGGATGACCTGAGGTTGTGGGTTTGTCATGGCTCACGGGCATAAGTTGTCAGGTCTAGTCGAGTTTGTCAATGAAACCAAAAGTTTGAAGAACAAAAAACATCTTGATAAAGTGACAAGGGTGCACACTCATGACTAGATCAAATGTTGTTTTTCCTTTCTTAATTCTAGTGGTTTGGACAAGGAAGGGTGACAAACAAAAGGTTTGGTTGTCTGTAGATGATGGAGTGTTGCCTTGTATGTTCTAGTTTGTCTTGTTATGCCTCTGTGTTTTATGTTTGGTGTCTGTAGCGATGATGGAATGCAGGTTCAAACTCCACTTGATTTACTTACCCTTACAAGGATTGGTAGGCCCTATGAGACAATCTCTTGTCTCAAAGATGTGAAAGTGTAAAAGGTTGTATATCGACAGATGATGAAAAGTTGAGTCTTGGTTTAGAGGACTGAGAAATAATGTTGAAAGTTAGGAAGCAACGCTTGGGGCCGAGGGAGCTACAAGATCAAGTTCTAAGATCGTATACCACAAGTTTTAAATGAAGAGTTGAGTTCAGAGATTGGTATAAAAGAGATATCGGTGCGTGCTTGTGTAGCAAGGTTTGAGGAATCAACTTGGCTTTACATCATGACAATGTCTGAGGTTTGAAGTGGAACATTGTGGAAGGGTTGAGGTTAGGGGTAGAGACCATAAAGTGTATGGGAAAAGCAGATATGTAGTTGAAAGCTTATAGGAGGCAAAACTTTGAAGATAGTTAAGTATGATGGTGTTATAGGAGGAGGAAGTAGATTAGGGGTTATATACCAGATTAATATCATTAACAAGTAGTTGGATCTTCTCAACAATAGTAGTTACCTAAGTTAAGAGTAGAAGGGATGTTCTAAGTAAAATGGCTCACAAAAGAGAAAGGTTTGACCATGAATATGAGATGGATGAAATCAAGTATCAGAAGAAGAAACACATAGTTAAGTTTGTTCTTGTGGGGAAGGACAGTCAGTAATGTCACAACACATGGAAGGAGGAAAGGAAAACAAAAGTTTTGAGTAGCTACGAGAGGGTTTGCGATGGTTGGTACTAAAATGGTTAGCACCAATGATCTAATTCAAAAGATATATGTTACGAAGATGGTGATTAGATTATGGGTTTTGGTCTCGCTTAGGGTCGTATACTCCCTGATGTCGCTAGTGTGGTAAATGAGTCATGGTTATCTACGAGGAGGAGCTGAGGTTGAGATGGTGGTTTTTGCTATAATTGCGGCCAAGTGAAGATCTGCTCGGGTGTGTGATTCTTTCGTGGTGATCAGAGTATTTAAATTCAAACCCAATTTGAATTGTTTCCTTTACAAGATTGGGACATAGTCTCAAGGGTGAATTGATTGTTTTCTCAATCTCATTTTGATGAGTTGGACAACCAATGAGGTGGTGTTCTTGGATTAAAAAGAGATAAGTCAATGGTTGTGTATGAAGTATGGGTCAAGCTAAATAGTGGGGGCAATGTTTCACGTGAATCAAAGTAATCTAACAAAGGAAAGTGAGTAATAGACGAAGAGGATCTCAGTGGTAGAAGAGTTATAGACGTGGTCTAAAGCAAGTACTAGAATTTTGACGTGGGTGTGGTGGAGTTCACTTTTGCATTGGTATCTAAAGAACTTGTGTCAATAGATCCTAATTGGATGGTTTCTACTGTGAGTTTGAAGTAAATGCGGAAGTGGAGGAGATGTTTGAGAAGTAGTGGCTTATACTAAGTATAATCACCAGCATGACTGCTAGTTTCGTGAAACTTAGAGAAGAGGTAGTGGTAGGATAAATTATTCCAGGTGAATGTTGGATAAGGGAGGATTGGCTTTTTAGACCTATGGTTTAAAGAGTGGAAACATGATGAAGGTAAGGAATTTCAAACAGGTTAGCAGTATCATCAAGGTTTAGCAGCAAGTTTCACAAGTGCGAAGAGGGCCTTCAGAATGTTCAAGAAAAGTATTGACTAAGGTTGGAGTGACTTTTAGGACGCATGGTTTTACAAGGGGTGGATACGATGTTGAGAAAATGGGATGCTAAGACTATAAAGAGGAGAGTTTAAAGGGTTTTGCAGATTTCATAGAAGTTTTGGAGGAAGGTTTCTCAACGATAGTTACTTCCTTGTCACGGCAGACATGAAAGGAGCATCATCTTGAGTAAACAAATAAGTGACTTTGTGTGTGGATCAGAGTAGCATAGTGGAATGGTGAGAAGTGACACTTATGAATAGTAAGAAGTGCATGCGAAGAACTATCTCACTCACGATCTAGAGGTTAATATGATAACCAGTCCTTTCAAAAACAACAAAGTTGTTTTTCTTATAAGAATCAGTTAAGGGAGTTCAATGATCTTTCAAGGGCGGAATTGTGAGGTTACTTAGAGGAAGTTAAGCAAGTGAAGTAAGAGATGGTTTGAGTTGTGATTTCAAGTTAAGGTGCCAATCTAGAAATGAGAAAGTAAGAGTAGGAGCTTCGAAATCTTGGTTTGCAAAGGTAAGAGTAAGAAGGGGTAGATGAGTATAAATGTTTGAATTGGGAAGATAAGGTGTAAGGATTAATTTAGTCACCTGACTATAACTAGTGAGTCTCTCAACAAGGTTGAGAAAAGGCAAATCAGAAAATCTTAATTTGAGATGTACCTTAGAGTTGCTAGGTATAAATCAAACCAGAAATTTCAAGTCAAGGAAAGATATGATTCTAAGGCTTTTGTGGAAGGATGGTTACAGGTTAGTAGATCATAAATGAAGATGAGAGGCCGAAATGAATCTGGTGGTTGTAACAGACGAGGGTTTAATTTGGAAATGGAATGACTTGGTTATGGACTTGGTTACCTTTGGTTGAAGTCAGTAAAGGAGGCAAGATGTTATGGGTGTCGTTATACATAATGTAACATCCCGTCAGGATATTACGGATTAAATAATAAAATAAAGAAATAATATAACAACTTCATTTAATAATACCTCATTTCCCAAAACGCGAGAAATTTAAATACTTTTATTAATTCCAATAATAAAAACAAAATCCATAATTGTAAAAAAAATGGAAATAGTCTAAAAACATCTCATAAGAGTTTACAATTTATTCCAAAATCACAAAACAAAAAATATGTAAAACTCCCAAGCTTTCCCCGCTCCGTAGCTAAGTCTCACCAGAACCACCTGCAACAACATCATCTGCTCACGTGTACCGCGTATACGATCATCGCCAAACACAAGCAGATAGGGTGAGCTTAACATAATAAACAAATAAATATTTTTATATATATACAAAACACACTTATTTTCATATATATATATATATATATATATATAAATCTCACATTCTTCCCACATCTAAATAACCAAATCATTGATTATATGCGAACATTAAGTAGGTGACTTATGTATTAGCTAAAGATTCATTTGACGCTCTCAAAATCTCAACAAAACTCCATGAAAATTATTAGAAGTCAAAGCCTATCCCTACAACATTGTCTTTTTACAAATCACTACAGAAGACGAAAAGAAATAAAATATTTAAAGAGAATTGAACCACTAATGAAGATCACAACTTTGACCATCTACATTGCTTTGTCTGATTGCAACCACACTATAGAGTTTTAATTATTCTCTAAGCTTATAAAAAAAATATCCAAAAGAACAACTTTTAGAAAAAATAAAATCGAAGTAAAATAAAGAATAAATATTTGTTTTCTAGTTCTACTTTTTTTATCTTTTATTTTTTTTAAAATATATTTTTAAATGAAACTTAATTTTTACCGTCATCAAAGTAACATTATGTTTATGAATAAAATGTAGAACTTGTTGCACTTAGTAATTTTGTCTGGGTTTAAAATATTTTTTATTATACAACGATGAAGATTTAAATAATAGAAAAGAGAAAAACACTGAAAATAAATTTGGTATAATTTTTCTGGTACGACGAAGATTCATGTGATCAACCTCTTGAGAAAATTTATTTATGTAGGTTCTTGATGTGTTTGAATAGAGTATTTTAATAAAGTGATTTATTTTTTGAAGAATTTGAATTTTGTTGTAATGAAATGCTTTGTTTGAATAGAGAAATTAGAATGTATTTTAAATACAAGTATTTTTTTTTCAAAGTATTTCAATTAGCTAAATTAATACAAATTCAAATACTCTCAAAATAGGTGGAATTTGAAATTCTTCTTACTCATGACCTCACACTCTGAACTTTTTGGACCTTAAATAATATACATTATTTAAATATTTTAAGTTGACTAATATTTAAATTTAATTTAAAAATTTTATACATTAAAATAAACGCTTAATAATATTTAAAGTCCTTGATAAATTTTGAAACTTTCAGAGTCTTAATAAATTTTTGTGGTCTCTCAGTAAAATTTTAAAAAATTTTTAATTCAATCCCTACACTTAAGTATGATTGTTAACATGGTGATGTGACAATTATCTTGAAGTGTTACTTCCCATAAATGTTGTCACATAATATTTGTTGTAAAAAACGCTGATGACGAGATCTTTTCCAATGATTTACTGTATTTAACGAAAATAGCTTTTAAATTTAATTAAAAGTAAAAAAAAAATAAAAAAAAAATAATTATAAAAATATAAAACATGTAAATGAAAAATTATAAAAATATTACAAAAATTAAAATATATTAAATTACAAAAATTAAAAAATTACAGAATTATAAAAATATATAATTTCATAATTACAAAATTATAAATTATTCATAAATAGTTTTTATTTTATAATTTTATAGTTTTATAAATTTTTTATAATTTATAATTATAAAACTATAAAAGTACAAAAAAAATAAAAATTAGATTTGTATATTTTATAATATTGTAATTATGAAATTATATATTTTATAATTTTATAATTTGTTAATTGTTGTAATTTTTTATTTTTTTTATTTTTAATTTTATACTTTTGTTTTCATAATTTTGGAGTTAGATGTTTTATATTTTTGTAATTTTGTAATTTTTAATTTTATAATTTATAATTTTAATTAAATTTAAAAATAATTTTCGTTAAATGTAGTAAATATTCTAACAATATCTCGTCATCAAGGTCTTTTGTAACAAAATATAATGTGGCAACATTTTGTAGAGTACTAGTGTAAACGTTACATTACAAAGTTAATAATCACACTTAACTACAATGTCTCAATTGAAAAGTTTTAAAATTTTAAGGACTCAATGGAACACAAAAATTTAGTAGAGACTCAATTGAAAGTTTCCAAATTTATTAGGAACTGAAAAAGTAATTAAGCCTAAGATAAATATTTTTAAAATCAAATTTTATCTCACAAGAAATTCAATTGTTTTATCCAAACATGAAATTGAAACATAAAATATTTTAATTTATCTATCCAAATAAGTTATTTGAAAATGAAGGAAAATCCATTGCAAGCAATTCAAATACAATGCATTTCAATTTCTCAGCATTGTTGAAATGCTTCATCGAAATACAAGGTTAAGAAAAATGACATGTTTGGATGAGAAAATTAAAAAGAAAAGGAAATTGAAATTGAGAAATTTTAAGAAGGTATTTCAAATATCTAAAATAGAAGAATTTGAAATTCACTCAAAAAAAGAAGGAAATTGAAATTCTCTAAGTTGTGGAATTGCTTATTGGTTAGGACAAAAAAGATCCACAGTTCCAAAAAGTTGAGTCGGGTCCGACAGAAGGCCGAGAAGAGTCAGTTGGAGCCAAAGGATGAGACAAGCCAACTTGAGCCAAAGGATGAGTTAAGTCAGCTCGAACCAAAGCTCAAGTCGAGACGACCTAAGCCGAAGGTTGAGCCAAGTTAGCCTCGGACGAAGGTCGAGCCGAGCTGGCCCAAGACCAAGGTCGAGACAAGTTAGCACGGGCCGAAGGTTAAGTCGATTTTTCAGAGACTAAAGGTCGAGCCTAGCCGACATATACCTCAAGTTGAGTCGGGTCGACCCTAGCCGAAGGTCCAGACAAGATGTCTCCGAGTCGGGTCGGCTCAGGTCGAAGGTCAAGCCAAGTTGGTTTGAGCCAAACCTCGATCCGATTTGGCCAATACCGAAGGTCGAGCCAATTCGGCCCAAATCAAAGGTTGAGTTGCTTCAGGCCGAACCTAAGGTTGAGCTGAGTCGTGTTAGGCCGTCCTAGGTCGAGCCGAGTCAGCCTAGGTCGTAGGTTGACCGAGTCAACCTAACTCGAAGGTCGAGCTAAGTGGAGTTCGAGTGAAAGACAACCAAGTCAACCTAGACTAAAGGTCCAACCAAGTTGACATGCGGCGCAGGTCGAGTCGAGTCGGTCTGGGCCAAAGGTTGTCTCGAGTGGGCTTGGTGTAAAGTTCAAGCCGAGTGGGCTCGTGTCGGTGTTCCATATATATATGGCTCTAAGATGAGTCAGTTTAGTTGAAGGTCGAGCTAGGTCAGCCTAGGATGAAGGTCGAGTCGAGTCAACTAGGCCGAATCGGTTCAAAATGACTAGGGTCAAATCAATTAAAATTGTGTCGAGGTTGAATCTATTCGAATCAACCTAGGTCAAACTAGTTGAGGTCAAATCAGCTCGAGTCGACTTGAACCAAAAGTCAAGACAAGTCGTATCGAATTGAAGATCAAACTAAGTTAAGTTAGACTTAAAGGTAGAATTGAGTTCGCCTTTAGATAAAAATTAAATTGCTTCATCCAAACAAAAGAATTAAAATTTAATATATTTTAATTACTTCATCCAAACTATTTATTTAATAAATAAAGAGAATTCAATTACAAATAATTCTATTCTAAATATTTTAATTTCTTAAAAATGTTGAAATCCATCGTAAAAACACAAAGTTAGTTTTAATGGTAAGAAATTGCGTACTCAATATTGTTGATTAAAACAAAATGGGCTAAGTAAATTGCTTTACCTCTAAGATCGATGCCTATGAAATTTCGTAATTTCAATTTTTAAGTGTTTGTACATTCAATCTTTTAATTTAATTTTGACAATTATTTTACGTTTGTTGAATTAATTATCTTGACATATTAATTTTTACAATATCACGTACGAGTATATTTGACTAAAATAATTATATAGTAACACTATTAATTTAATATTAAATAATTAAAACTGAATTAATATATTATTAAATATTAAATATTAAAAATATTAAAATAACCCAAAACTAATTTGACTAACTTTTGTAAATAAAAAAGAAAAATTATTGATTAAAGTCATCTTGTGAAAAGTTATTTTGGAATGACACTATACTCAAATCTTTAAATAATGATTAATTTTATTAATAAAAGTTGTGATCAAAGATGAATTTAGAAATTAATTTTTTAATTAAAGATAAATTTAGAAAATAATTGTTTTGGTAATCAAAATTTTGATAATAAATATTAGTGACGAATTTAAAAATTAAATTAATTTTGTTATTAAATTAGAGATCAATTATATTTTTTTAAAATAATTTTAGTTATTAATATTTTTTAGTTTATAAATTTATATTTAATTGGTCACTATGATAAATAATTATTTTTTATTATTAAAATATATTATTATTAATAATTTTTTTAATGATGAAAAAACTAATCACCGTGAACACTTTTGAATTTGATACAAGTGAACATGTGAACATAAAAATAACAAGTGCCTGATTTAGACTTAAACCCGAATTTGCAATTTTTTATGTATGATGTGTGTATTTTATCATGTGTGATATTAATGTCAGACTAATAATTATAAAAGTAAACATTTTAAGAAAACTTTTAGAGCAATTAGGATTCTATTTTATTTGACAAAACTAAATTAAAGAAGAAGCAGTTTTAAAATTAAGTAGTAATTACGGAATAGCATATTTTAATTAAAATATATATTTTTTGTATATAAGTTTAATATGACGAACTTAATAAAAAAAACAATTACATTAAAATCAAGTTTAAATACAATTAGAATAATTTTTTAAAAATATTTTCATTCGAAGACCAAAATTTTAAACATTTGAGTAAATGCAATCAAAGTTAATAATTGTGGATTTCAAATAAGGGAAACTTTCTTAGATACATTTATGATGTAATAAAATTGTTATAATTGTCTATTGTGTTTGTGAATGGATATTTGTTAAGTTGAAGGAGATGGGAGTTTTCATCGAAGTTATTAATTTAAGGGTTGATTATGTTTTTTCGTTTGAGATTTATATAACGATGTTGGAATTGGTTCTTATTAAAAAAAAAATTACTTGTTTTCAAGGTCATATTAGGGATCATGATCAATTTTGATATCTCAATTATGTTTACACCCAAAAACTCACTAATCATTTATCATTACATGAAAATTTATTAAAAAAAATTCAAAGTAAGGAGGACTACACCAAATCCATGATAAAAATTATACTTTACAAAACAAGCAAACTATACTTATTATGAAAAAACTCTACATAAATACATAGAGGTAAAACATTAAATCACGTTTATTGATCTCTAAGAATCAAAGCTAAATAAGCTAATTTATTGTTACAATGATTTCCTTTACAAAAGATGAGAAACTTTGAACTACATATGCTTGCAAAAATGCAAGCATCGACTCTATTTCCTTCTAAGACTTCAAGGAACCACTCGTTGATCCGAAAAACCATGACACACTAAAGAAGAATCAATCTCCAACCAAAATCTTTGAAAGCCTTCCCTCTAAGCATGCTTCAATGCATAAATGACTTCATAAATTCAACATAAATAGAAATTTGTACCCCTTAAAAAGCTAAAAAGTTGCCCCTACTCAAAACCTCCTCAGTAAAACAAAAAGGCAAAGGAGAGAGCGAATCCCCTGTCTAACTCCTCTACCACAAGTGAAGTAACCAACCAAACCACCATTAACTTAGATAGAAAGATGAGCAGATTGCAAGATGTGAAGAATCCGCGTCAAAAAGCCTATATAAAAATGCAACACTTGAATTAAGAAATGCCAATTGATGGTATCAAAAGCCATGGTTATGTCAATCTTGATGGCTACATTACCACCCTTAACCTTTTCAGAAGTAATACAAAAACAATCTTTAACATCCCTCCCTTTAATGAAATCATTTTAATTAGGGGAAATAATCCTACTAGCAATCACTACAAGCTTATTAGCTAAAATTTTTATAATGATTTTGAAACAAAAATTAGCCACTACTATAGGACAAAAATCAGTTATACGTTCTACTTTGTTAACTTTAGGAATAAGAGAAATAATATTCAAATTCATACTAGGAAGGATCCAACTCTACTGAAAAATTGTTGGACAGGTTTACCAACATCAACACAAACAATATCCCACAAAGAGTGATAAAAACATCTACTAAAGTCATTTGGACTAGGAGCATTATCACAAATAAGAGAAAAAATTGCATGCTTCACCTAATGAAGATTAGGACATTTAATCAAAAAATAATTTTAAACATTAGTAACTAAAGAAGGAATATAAGAATCAATAAAAGGTTGTATAAAAGTAATAGAAACATTAAAAGTGGTAGGAGCAGCATATAAATTAGAATAAAAAGATAGAATATAAACTTTTAACATGTTGGGTCCTTCTATTTTAGAAATGAATGAATAGGGTTCTCATCACCTAACAACGTTAATTTTTTTTACGCGGCAAATAGTGTACCACATGTGTGTCTATGTGTTAAACGTGTATTGATAATTGACATTATCATGTTTTTATTTTTGTTTATTTTTATCTTTTATTATTATCTTTTTATATATTTCAGTTTTATTTAATAAATTTGGAAAAGATAAATATTTGGTTTATATTCTATAGATAAGTGAAAATCTCATATATTTAAGAAGATTATCAACTACTGAATATTAAAGAATATATCAACAAAATAAATTTTCTATCTAGTTGGTTATTTCAATTACAAATCATAAGATTTGAAGAATATATCAAAGATATAAAATCTTCGAACATGAAAATATATATATATTAAGGAGTTTCTATTACAATTTATTCAAGTACAAAATCAAGTCCAAATTTTAGGCTCACTCCAATTATGAAAGTCTATAAATAGAAGGCCTCACATAGTTAAAAAATATTCTTCGGTAGAGGTGCATTATGGAGGCTGAAGGCATTCATTTTCTTTATTATTCTTGGATTCATAATGTTTAGGAGTAGCTAACTCCCTTATTCACTAAGGTTGGCTGTAATGTATTCTTAACTTTTTTTGTAAAATCCACTATTTCATTAATTCTTTTCCATCACTCTTGTGTTCTATTGTTGTTTTAACTGCATATTCTAAATTGACTGCATATGTGAGAGTACCTGCTGATTGAAAGATAGTTTGGGAAACCTGATTGGGATAGAATAGATTTCACATTATAAACATAGATGTGAAACATTTAGTCATTCATAACATCATAAACTTGATCATTAATGCAAAGTGATAATAACAATTGCTAGACATAGAATTTTTATTATTCAAGTTTAAACTTGTTGGTAAAACATTACAGTTGGTTACAAAAGGTCCTTTTTGAATATTTTTAGCCTAGAGCCAAACAACTATTCCAACATAAACTGAATTGTCCTCTTTGAACCTCAGGTTTTCATCCACTCACCTTGGGCCTGAAAAAGTGAAAATCTTACCTTCCTTACTGATGAGAGAGATAGAACAATATTGTGTTATTAAAACCAAATTGGGAGTTGTTATGGAATGAAAAAGAAAGAAAGGTCCTTATGTTATCAAGAAGAATGAAATGATTACTTGAAAATAGGTTAATGCAGGTTAAAAGGTTGAGTAAAAAATTTAATACACCTTGAAGAAAGAAATGAAAATTTTCAAACAAGGTTGGAAAAGAAAGAAAGAAACTTATGTCATGTGCATACTGTTAAAATACCTTTATCAATCAATTTTGTTTATCTTGAAAAACCATACTTTTTTGACATTCCAACCACATTACAACCCTTATATGACCTTAGTGATTCATGCTAATTGTATGTACATAGTGATTGGAAACAAATATACAAAAACCAAGTGGAAACTTGCAAGGTTGCCTAAAGTGAAATACTTAATTGGGGAGGAAAATCTCTTGCACTTAAATGAGAATTTTGATGAGAGAAATTGTGTTCAAAACTGTGTAGTGATTTGCATTTGTATCTTGATATTTTGAATGGATGTCATTCAAGACTGTGAGCAATGCCTTGAGATTTTTTATGAGTTATTTGTCCTACTAATGCAAAAATTATTTTGAACCATTCTGTACAAACTGATTTTGTTTTGCTTTGTTTGAGGGCAAACAAAGAGTTAAAGTGGGGTGTTGTGATTGTAACATCCTGACCGGATATTACGGATTTAGATAATAAAATAAAGAAAATACTAAATACACATCATTAAATAAAACCTCATTTCCCAAAAACACGGGAAATTTAATCTTTTATTACTTTCAAATATAATCTAAAATCCATAGTTTATCAAACGGGAAATAATATAAAAGCATCTCATAAGAGTTTACATATCATTTCAAAACCATAAATAATAAAACTCCCAAGCTATCCCCGCTCTGTAGCTAAGCCTCACCAGAACCACCTGCAACAACATTATCTGTTCCGGTGTATCGCGTACACGATCATCGCCAAACACAAGCAGATAGGGTGAACTTAACAGAATAATCATATACATACATGCTTATACATATAATAAACACACTCTTTTATATATATATATATATATATATATATATATATATATATATATCATACAATCACATCCTAGGAACTTTCCTCCTTTGATTTCATACCACATGGTCACCACCACGTTAATTTATGTTCTACGTCATCTAGTGATTACTTCAAGGTGTCTTGTCCCAAGAGCCGTCAAAATGGGTTATAACCCGCGAGCCAACCCGACTCATCACGGGTTCAGGTCGGGTTGGGTTAAAAAAAATTACAAATTTCAGTACCGGTTAAAATTGAACCCAACCCGTTAAGAACCCAGCTCATTCGGGTTAAACCCGTGATGAGCGGATTGGCTCACCAACCCGCCAATGAATTTTAAATATTAAAATAATATATATTATATATTATATATTATATGTGTATATATTATATTATATATATATACATACATTATATATATATATTAATTATATGTATATAATATATATATATTATATTATATATTATATATTATATATAATATATATATATATATATATATATATATATTATATTATATATTATATATTATATATTATATATGTATATTATATAATATATATGTTATATATTATATATTATATATTATATATTATATACTATATATTATATATTATATATTGTATACGTATATATATAATATACA
>Ga0214544_1009773_pt1 | contig 14724 bp, 7 predicted proteins | sample CNSS3metaG_FD_160074 | JGI IMG/M metagenome (GOLD analysis project Ga0214544, IMG submission 160074) | Root nodule microbial communities from cowpea collected in UCLA plant growth center, Los Angeles, California, USA - CNSS3 | ecosystem: Host-associated > Plants > Roots > Nodule | place: USA...
AACCAAGGAAATCCCCACTGGACATTAAGATAGCAAGCTATCTAGATGTGAAGGTTCCTTTCCAAGGTTCTAGAGAGGAGGAGGATGGATTGATAGAGAGTAAGAAACCAAAAGGAAAAACATATAAGAGGTTCTAGAAAGTCTTGTTCCTTCTCTCTCTTCCTTAGGACGCCAAGTGTCTCCTATGTGGTCCTCCTCCTTTTTTATTCCTACAAAAGCAAGTTAAGGAATTTATTAGCATGTTGGTTTAAGGTTAAGCTAATCTTTTGAGTCAACAAGTCCACCCAAAGTCAAGGTCAACAAGTCAACTTAAAAATAGTCAACCAAGCTAACTTAATGGAATTTTAAACTAAAGAAAATAAAAGCAAAGGAAGGGATCAATCCTTTATCAATACTTTATTTTGTTTTATGAATCATTGTGTATATTATTGATCCTTTTGTAATTTTACAGGTTTGATATACAACAATACATATTTGATAAATCATTGATCGAAGAGTTGAAAAACATGATTGACAAACACAATGTTCTTGCTCAATCATGGAGAAGAGTAAGAGATTTTATACATGATGATGATCGATCAGATTTTGGATTGAGGTTATTTAGACATCGCTTTAAGGATCTTAGAGTATACAATACACCAATAGCATAGGAAGTCGCAACATTGATAGTTGGTGATTTGAGCACCTTAGATGTAGGAAGAGACATCATTGTCAAGAAAGTTTGTGGTCAGTTGACGAGACTACATGAAACTCATACATGTTTCATTCCTCTGCAATATCCTTTTATTTTTCCATATGGAGAGGATGGTTATCAAGAGGATATTCCAATTAGAGATTGTCAAAGATATTGTCAAAGTAGAAAGAGAATTCAGATTTCTTTACGAGAATTCATTGCTTTTAGAATACAAGATAGAAAGGTTGAATTTGGTAACGTTGTACACTCACGTAGATTGTTTCAACAACTTTTAATGGATACCTACACAATGATTGAAGCCCAAAGTTTGTCTTTTATAAGAAATAATCAAAAACTCATTCGTTTTGATATTCTAAATGGGTTACAAGAAGTTGTTGACAAAGGTGAAACTGATCCTTCTTCCATTGGAAAGCGTATAGTTTTTCCAACTTCATTTACAGGTGGCATGAGATACATGTTCAATAATTCCAAAGATGTTATGGCCATTTGTAAGAGGTATGGCTATCCAGATTTGTTTATAACAATCACATGTAATGTCAATTGGCCTGAAATTCTTGATTTTGTAAAATCAAGAGGTTTAATTGCTTCAGATAGGCCAGACATTGTTTGCAGAGTTTTTAAAATGAAATTAGACCAAATGATGATAGATTTCAAGAAGAATAATTTCTTTGGCAAAGTCAATGCAGGTACACAAACTACATTTCCATCATTTAGATTTTTTATCGCCAATTGTTTTGTGTAATAATTATCTTCAAATTTTAGGTATGTATACAGTTGATTTTCAAAAGAGAGGTCTGCTACATGTTCATATATTATTATGGTTGAGTGACTCAAACAAGTTAGAAAATGCAAAGCACATAGATGAAGTAATCTTTGCTGAATTTCCTCATCCAGATCTCTATCCAAAACTTTCAAACGGTGTTAAAACGTATATGATACATGGTCTGTGCGGAGCCGCTAGATTCAACTCACCATGCATAAACAATGTTCTAAATTTTTTCCTAAAATATTTAGACATAAAACTACAATTGATGAAGATGGATATCTTGTATATAGGCATAAAGATGACGGTTTATTTATGTTGAAAAATGGACATAAATTAGGTAATGGAAATGTTGTGCCTTATAGTCCTATTCTCTTAATGCGATATCAAGCTCATGTTAATACATAATATTGCAACAAATCAAACTCAATCAAGTATTTGTTCAAATATGTCAACAAAGGTCCTAATAGAGCCACAATGAAAATTACAGACAAAGAGAATGATTCTACAGAAATGTGTATTGTTGATGAGATTAAAAGATATTATAATTGTAGATATTTATCTCCATGTGAAGCAATTTGGAGAATTTATGGATTTGATATCCATCATAGATGGCCTGCTGTTCAGCGTTTAACTTTTCACCTACAAGATCAACAAACAGTTTTGTTTAAAGATGATGATAGAATTGATGATGTATTGGAGAGGAATGACAACATCAATACCATGTTTCTAGCTTGATTTGAAGCTAACAAAAGATATGAGGAAGGAAGGAACTTGACCTATGCTGAATTTCCAACAAAGTTTGTTTGGATGTCTCAACAAAGGCAATGGAAACCAAGAAAGTAGGGTTATAGTATTGGAAGACTGACATATGTTCCTCTAGGATCGGGTGAATGCTATTACATGAGAATCTTATTGACAAAACAAAAAAGGTTGTATTAATCATGATAATATAAAGACAATTAATGGACATAAATTGGTAGATGACAAAGAACTCATTGATGCTATTAAAGAGGCTAGCCATCTTGCATTTGGAAATCAACTTATAAGGTTATTTGTTTCTTTGTTAATCATGAATACAATGTCAAAGCCAAAAGTTGTTTGGGATGCAAATTGGAATTTATTGGCAGATGGTATCCTATATCAAAAAAGGAAAGACTTGAACATACCAGGTACTAAATATAAATAATCTCCATTCTTTATTCCATATTTTTTTATTCATGACATGTTTTTTTTTGTAGGTTTTCAAATGGAAGAACATGATTTACACAATTTGTGTTTCCTAGAAGTAGAAGAACTTCTAAATTCCAATGGGCGAGCTTTAACAGATTATAGTTCCCATCCTCAACCTGATCTTTCTAATTCATTCAAATTTAATAACAGGTTCATTATTGATGAAATGAATTATGATAAAGAACAAATGGAGAAGCTACATCACTCTTTATTGCAGTCAATCACTAATGAGCAACTACATGTTTAGAACATAATTATGACAACAGTGAATTCAGATGTAGGAAATTTCTTTTTCTTATATGGTTATGGTGGGACTGGAAAAAGATATTTGTGGAAACTTTTGTTAGCTGCTATTAGAGCAAAGGGAATGATTGCGCTTAATGTAGCTTCAAGCAGCATTGCATCTTTATTGCTTCCTAGAGGTAAAACTGCTCATTCTACTTTTTGCATACCACTAGCAATCAATTGTGAATCAACGTGCAACATCAATCAAGGAAGTCTCCGTGCTAAACTGTTGATGGAAACAAAACTTATCATATGGGATGAAGCTCCTATGATGAATAAGTTATGTTTCGAAGCTTTTGATAGAATATTGAGAGACATTGTGAGAGCTACAAATGAAGATAATGCTGACAAACCATTTGGTGGAAAGGTTGTTGTCTTGGGCGGTGATTTTAGACAAATCTTGCCAGTAGTAAGAAAGGGATCAAGGTATGATATTGTGAACTCATCAATTAATTACTTTGATTTGTGGCAATATTGCATAGTTCTTAGGCTATCACAAAACATGAGGTTAAAATGTGCTGTTTCAAATGAAAGTGCAATACATATAAAAGAATTTACTGATTGGATTCTTAAAATTGGAGATGGAAATATGAATTTGAATGAAAGTGGTGAAGCCAACATTTCAATACCAACAGATCTTCTAATTCAAGAAAGTGAAACACCTTTACTTTCTTTAGTGAAATTTGTTTATGGTGGTCTAATTGAAAATATCATGAATCCTGGCTTCTTTGATGACGGCGCTATACTTTGCCCTACAATTGATAGTGTTGAACAAGTAAATGACTTCATTTTATCTTTGATTCCTGGTGAAGAACAAATTTATTTAATTTTAGACACTCCTTGTCAATCTGATGATGATCAAGAAATTCAAGGTGAGTGGTTTACTTAAGAGTTTCTAAATGATATCAAATGTTTAGAAATTCCAAATCATAGGATTAAATTGAAAGTTGGCGTACCAATTATGCTTTTAAGAAACATTAATCAAGCAAATGGTCTTTGCAATGGTACAAGGTTGCAAGTTAATGATTTGGGAAAGAATGTTATCTTTGCTATTGTCATAACATGAAAAAATGTTGGTGACAAAATTTTCATTCCAAGAATGAACTGGACACCTTCTGATTCCATCATCGCGTTTAAATTTCAAAGGAGGCAATTTCCAATATCCTTATGCTTTGCAATGACAATAAACAAAAGTCAAGGACAAACTCTTTCTAAAGTTGGACTTTATCCTCCTCGCCTAGTTTTTACTCATGGACAATTGTACGTAGCAATTTCTAGAGTGACAACAAAGAAAGGACTCAAAATTTTAATTCTGGATGAAGATGGAAAAGTAAGCAATACAACTACAAATGTGGTTTACAAAGAAATATTTGAAAATCTTTGATAAGAGGTATACAACTTACTTTAACAACATTCTTTGTTGTTTAAAAAAGATGCCAGTCTTTGAACAGGTAATTTCAAGCCTGTAAACAACAAAAACCAACAACGAACGGAAGAATCACTTAGAGCAAACTAAATATAGAAACAAAAATTACTTGTTTCCTTCACAAAGATGAAATGTATTCATAAACTTTAAATAACACTTCATTTTTGCAGCGACAAAGACTGAGTCCTTTGTTCTTTAAAACACTTGCATGGTTGTACTATTTGTTTCATGAATTTAAACACCTGAAACATAAGATCAAGGCAATAATAAGTTAGATCTCAGTAAATATAAAAAGAACCATACTTGTTCGCTTTAGAAAGCCAAAAAAAATAAGATGTCGACAAAAAAAAAATAAGATGAACGGAAAATCTTAGATGCATGTGTTTGTACTCTTCAGTTCAAGCCTGTAAACAAAAGAAACATAAGATGAATGGGACATCAAAGTAAATATAAAAAGAAAAATAATTGTTTGATTGAGAAAGCTCAAAAGAAAATATAGAGCTCGACCAATACTTGGTTTTTTGCGGTTTAAAATAGATGGATGTGGTTGTACTCTTCATTTCAAGCATTTAAACACCTGAAACATAAGATTAAGGCAAGAATCACTTAGATCTCAGTAAATATAAAAAGAACCATACCTATTCGCTTGAGATGTTAGAGAAGAAGCTAAGAAAGACAGAGAAAACCCTGAAGATAGAGAAGAAGATGAACAATTTAGGATGTCTGTGAGTGAGAAAGAAGTGAGAAGGCAGAGCGAGAGAGACAGAGAAAGAGAGAGAGAGAGAGAGAGAGAGAGAGAGAAGTGAGAAGGCGGAGCCAGAGAGACAGAGAAAGAAAGAGAGAAAGAAGTGAGAAGGCGGAGCTAGAGAGATAGAGAAAGAAGTGAGAAGGCAGAGACAGAGAGACAAAGAAAGAGAGAGAAAGAAATGAGAAGGCGGAGACAGAGAGATAGAGAAAGAGAGAGAAAGAAGTTTCAATTAAAATATTAGGTATCTACGAAAGAGGGAGAGGAGCAGACGGTGAGAACTACAAAAGAGAGAGATTAATTTGTTTTTCAATTTTTTTTGTACTTTCAAAATTCTGAGAGCTTGACACATCATCCTTTATTCCTTTTGTAGATAAAAAAATTTAAAGAGAAGTAGGTCAGATATATTATTTAATTGAAAAACTTTTCTTTTGTTAGTTTAGAATTGTATATAGTATTAGATATGATAATTTTAATAAGATGTTAAAGGTAAAATAGGAAGAGAATATGACAAGTTTTCCAACACATTATTGTTAGGTAATACAACATTAAAGTACAAATCAAAAAAGCTGAGTAAATCGTGTAAGAAAAAAAAATCCACAAATTTACTATAAATATTGGAGTTGAATACGGTGTTATAATATTTTCAGTTGGTTATAACTCATAAGGAATCTCCTCAATCTCTTGATTATCGTACAGCATGCAAATGATTACTTAAATACTACATCATCTCATTTTCATTTATGCGTCATTAGGTTTTTTTTTTTGTATTAATACTTTTCAAAATTTAAATAGATCACTCTTATATTGCATCACTATACTCATAGAATGACTAATATAGAATGTTTTTGAGTTTTTATTTTCTGAATTAAATTGTTTAACATTATGAACGCCACTTAAACTTTCGCTACATTTCACTAAAATAAAAATATATTGTAGTGTAAGATGTTTGTAAAAAAAGTTATTTATTTTACTAAAGTTGGCATACTTACAACCAGGGGCGGAGCTCTTAAAGACCAGGCGAGGGCCACGGCTCCCAAAACTTTTCCAATTTTTTTTCAAATTTTTTAAATTATATGTGTTTAATATTTTTTAAATTATGTATATTTTAAAATTATTTAAATTAAATGTATCTTTTTAAATTAGATAATATTATATTAAAAAATTAATGAAAATTATATTCAATATTTTTTTATTTCTTTTATAAAGTATAATATTTAATGTTAATAAATAGAAGAATATAAAATCAAATATAATAAATCAAAAAATTATTAAGATAATTTTCATTTTTTTTCTTATTGTCTTTTGAGGTTTTTATATATTGTAATCATCTCTCACCTTTACCTAATTTCTTTTGTTATCAAAGAAAAAAAAGAAGAGTTAAACAGAAATTCATTATTTTTGTTCTCATTTTTACATCTTTTCTTCCATTTTTAAAGAAAAAAACTTGTCTCTCTTGATAGTGAAATATTTGTTTAATATTTAACATAATTTTTTATCTCATGATATTTTGTATATTATTTTTTATGAATATAGAAGAGTAAGTAATGTATTATGTGATTTTTTATAGACAATTTTTAAGTGGACTTGATTATCATAATTTTCTTTGTCTCTTAATTTTTTATTAGATTATGATAAATTATTTTTTAATCTTAAACTTATTTTTTAAATAGGTATATTGATGGAAAACAAAAGAATAAATCCATTTTTTACAATTGATAAAAGAGAAGTGAAGATCAAAATAGGTTAATATCGTTGGTCATCCCATAACAATGAAATAAAATGTTTGTGATGACTTTTGAATCGAAATGAAAAATGAATACTTGTAGATAATATGGTTATTTATATTGGAAAAAAAATAGTTGAAAATTTTAGTTATGATTGAATAATTTGATATGTTCAAGAATATGAAAAAATAATAGACAAACCTTCGTATATGTGTAGTTTTTTTATAGTTATAACTATAGTAAATTATCTTTTTATTTTTATTGAATTAGTAACAGATATTGTTAAATATATAAATTTTAAGTATATTATTTTGGCTCCCCCAATAATTTTGGTCAAGATCCGCCACTGCTTACAACAAGGGGTATACATGCCCATGAATGGTCAATTACTTTATTCAGATTATACAATGTACATTATAATTTATATCATATATATAATTTTTTGAAATACTATTTAGACAATCTCAAAACAAGAAGTTGGTATGAGGAGGGGCTTGAAAAGAGGATGTAGCATCTTTAGTTTGAAGTTCTTTGACTATATAAGCTATGGCCATTTATAAGGGCCTCTCTGATATCACGTTTTCCTGAACCTGTGTACGTTTTGTGTTATATAGATTCAAAATAGTTTAGAAGGATCGAACGAAAGTATGTTGAGGGGACTTTTTCAATTTTCTTTGGGGACCATGTTCGGGGTGTTTCTCTATCGGAGGACACAATTGTTTACAATGTGTAAGGCTTTCCTCTAAGAGTGATGTTAACAAAAAAGTCATTGCTATCCAATCCTTAGTGGAGACAAAAACCTCAGAGTGATGAATACATATTGTTATATAGCTTAATGAAAATATATATAGAATTTCAGGACCACGATTTGAATTATCTGTAACACCCCATTTAATTTATTATACGAAATTAAAGGAAGTGTCACATAAAGATAACATACTAGCGCAGTCCTGGAGTTTAAAACTCAACTCCTTACAACCCGAGGCACACCACGATGCCCAAAAGAAAGCTAGATCACAAGATTACAAAATGTGTATAAATCCAAGAACATACAAGTACATGGGCCATAGCCCTAAAGTAAAGTTCATAAAGAAACTAAAGTCCAGTCCACGCGGACTATGCGGCGAAGCCATCACCTCCTTGTTGCCCATGGGTGTTTCTCGCATCTGCTCACAGCAACAAGTTGATGATCATCACAAAAGAGAGTACCACACAACAGAACACACAGCAATGAAAGTAGGGTAAGCTAGAGCACAAAAGATTTCATCCATATAATCAGATATACTTTCACATTCTCATATACACATTTCAACCAAACATGTTGTGACTTCTTAGACAATACACTAAGACTCGACTCGACTCATCCGGATACATATAACCTGGTCGGATTCAGCGGATGCTTGCACTTGTGGTGGATACCTCTGCTCACCCTCGAGCTGCTCACCCCCGAGCTATGTGTTACAAGTGTTATAATGAATCAATTTCCCTCACCACAAGGTTAGCCCTTAATGAATTTCAGGGCTCCTGCTACTCTCACCACAAGAATCAGTCCGCTCTAGATGAGACTAACTGACTCCTTAGAGTGTTAGGATACAACCTTACCTTGAATCATTACCAAGCTATACAGATGGGGCACCACCATGGACACTCACTAACAGGGGCCGTGGAATTACATCCCGACCACTGGAGCACGACCCGAAAATCCCACCTAGGAATTTCCAAGGAATTACGCACTGACACGGACCAAGCATACCAGATCAATCGATAAAGAATATTACACATTTATATATACAACACATACCTTCTCTTGATAATTCACCCTTTTCCATTTCTTTCTCAGTGATTCCATACCCAACCATTTCTTTCCCACCATAGTTATGGGATTTCAGATCATGCCAACACCATGTCACTTTAACACTAACCATCCCATTTAGTTCACATGCCAAGTTCACACCACATCCATCATGCATCATTCATGAATCATGTCATTCATACATAGCAATTCAATATATATTTCTTATCCTAACAATCATACCCCAGGCGCATACGAATCATCCAAGAGCAACAAAACGACCAAACAGTGCACTGCCTCGCCTAGCCCCTCGCTCAGGCTGAAGGGCCTCGCTCAAGCGAGAAGCTCTCGCTTAGGCGAGCCCCCTTCGCCTAGGCGAGGGCTCGAAAAGGGGAACAGTAGCTTCGCGCGAGATCTCGCTTAGGCGAGATGCTCGCTCGCTCAGAAGCAATGTGAGTCGCCTGAGCGACCGTTTGCGTGAAACGTCTTGGGCGAGCCTCTGTTGATCTCGCCTAGGCGAGCCATGCTCGCTTAGGCAAGAAAATCAGTGCTCACCACTGTTCTCTCGTGCACAACACCCAACAGATTCACCAAGGGTTCAATATTATCACACATAGGTTCGCAACAGCATACCAAAACAGTGGCACAAATAGCATATCTCAAAAGAAAGGGCGAACCTTAGCTTTCCGTACCTGGAAAACAAGCTAGTGGAACTCTCCAACACGCACACACAGAGCACGATTGTCCCTAGAATGGTCAACGAGCTGAAACGAACGGTAAAACAGGAAAAGGAACGAGTCATTACCAAACCCTAACGGTAAATAATGAACATGGGTCCAGAAAAGGGAAACATGAGCTGGGGAGGGACTTCCGTGTAGTGGGAACTTGACTTGAGCTAGCTCGAGGGAGGTTGACGGCTAACCCTAACAGAGAGTGGCGGCTGCTCAAAGGAGACAAGAAGACGTGTTTCTAAAAAGTGAGTGGAAGGGTGGAATTAGGACAGATTAGGGTTAGAACCCCCAATGGGCCAGCCCTTAGGCCCATTACATTAGGGCAGTCCTTTTAATTTTGGGCAGAAAGGAAAAGCAAATATTTACTGGGTCTTACATTATCTATGGTTACAATTGATATTGGTATATGGATAGAGAAAGCCAGAGGGAAATATATATATATATATATATATATATATATATGTATATATGGTAGATTGTTATTTGACTTCTAATTCATAATTATTAATTATGCTTGTATTATTTAAGAATTACATGTTGGATTTACAACATTAGGATTGTTAATTGTTTATAGTGTTTCGCTTATGTGTGAGGCATGTGTTTATGATGTAGTTATACAATATGACCCATATATTCTTATTGAAATTTTATGATGACACGGTAGAATAGTTCTTAAACTATGTTTCTTTTAGGTTTAATTATTCATTTAATTCTAATTTTGGTTGATAAATTTAAGTAGGTCTCCTTTTTTGTGTTTATTTCAATTAAGTCTTAACTTTACCATTTTTAAATTATTGGCTATTGGTTTGGTAGGATTGAAATTGATATAGTTTAAGAATGTTAATTTGAAAGTTTCAACGACAACTTATCAATAATATATTTGCATTATCTATTTGAAAACTTTATTTTAGTTGAGACATTTCTAAGCGTTAGGAGGGAACAACATCAAATTATTCCATGTCAAGAGTTGTTTTATATAAAGATTAAAGATAAAGATTAAAAGTTTTATAAGAACACCAACGTGATCAAAGTTTTTCCATATGCAGAAACAACAGTCATATTCTTATAAACCACAAATAAAGAACAATTTGAAGATTGAAGGTACAACAACAACACTATACAAAAACAACGACCTACGATACTTTTCTTATCTTATGAGTCTTAGTATTTTTTGGGATTGAGAGAAAATTAACCTTGTAATACTTCATTATGTGTGAAGCTTTTTTCGTATATGCTTAAATTGTGTTCTTTGTGAAGATATCTCCTTTTTCTTTTCTTTTTTTAAGGAGAAAACCTCGTAATACTTTCAAATTGTGCATTTCTGATCCAAATCCAAAAGTCAATTTTTTTTCAAAAGAACTTGGATTAAACAATGTAGAAGAGTATTATGGATTTCACCATAAAAAGACATCAATTTTTTTCTTAAGTCGTGGAATTCATAATAATTTTTTGACGTAAAAAGTAATTCTAGATTACATAATTTGAAAAAGATTAAAAAATCTAGACAATTTTTGGATCACATAATCTCAAGTATGTGAACAACTTATAAAAAAAAAAATAAATAAATAAATAAATAAAAGCAACCTAAATCTCATTCTTTTCACAATAGAAACAGCGGCCCACCCGATGAGGTGCAGGAATAAAGAATGCGGGTGTGCAGAAAACAATTCCAACGCATTGGTATGTGGCAACTTTTCAATAGCCTTAGAAATGTTGAGACACAAATTTTACACGCAAACCAGGGTGAACAAGCAATCATAGACTAAAAAAAGAATTAGAATAAGAGTCTTGGAGGAGGGGATACCACTTGGTCAAGTAAAAAAACTTTCAACAGTGAAGGCGTGGTCGTCACGGCGATCAGAATATTTCTCCTTCGCAGGATTCGAGTGTCTGTATATATATTTTGGGGATATCTGTTCTTCACACATAGCACTCTCTAATTCTTGGTAAGATAAAAATTGTGTTCTTGAGCATCAGAGAAAATGCGTGCCCTTAAGATAGGCCTTGTATTCGGCTTAGGAGCCATGTTTGGGGTGGCAGTGAGTCGAAATGGGAAACCTTTCCAGTGTCACAAAACGGGTCACCACGGTCCCAACTCTTGCCCCACACAACCTCGTACAAAGGAAACTGCACCACAGGAGGAGCCAGCTGCTGCCGCCAATAATTAGATAATGTAATTTCTTTATTAAACTCTTTGGAGAGAAATAAAATTACCTTTTTTAAATGTTGGTTTTGTACCAATTTTATCGTTAGATAATCTTTAATTTTGTTAGATAATATTTAAAATATGTTTTTAGATTATGAAGTTGTTTTTATTTAGCAAAGTGATATGATATTTTATATTGAGTAAATTAGATATAAGTTAGTTGTTATTTTATTTAGTTGGAGTATTTAAGATTTAGTTTGATAATATAGGATATTAGATAAGATTAGATTAGACTAAGATTTCGTTTGGTTTGTTATTATTTGGTTTGTAATTGATTATATAATAGCTCATTCTCCATCAATAAAAATACTACAGTGAGTTACATTGCATAATTTTTTAATGTGTGTGAGTTTTTTCCAACATTTATGTCATGCCACTTCAGGAAGAACTTTTCAATATCATTAGTTTTCTACGAATTTCAACATGAGTATTTATTTCCATCGACTGTCAACATATTCGATAAATCATAATAATAGTATAAAATCTATGATAATTAGTAGTTAATGGATAAAGTTCTTTAATTTTCCTTTCTATCACAAAATATAAGCTAGGATAAATTTTGTCTCTAAATGTGATTATTTAATTTTGTTCTTTGGAGATATCATTAATCACGTAGGAAACAATTACAAAAAAATATTATTCAAATAAAATAGTGAGCACAGTTATAAAAAACAGAATTATAGACCTTACTATTTAAACAGTTTATGTTCAATTAACTTCTCTATTACTCTTGAAAGACTATCAAGTATCATTCAAATTCCTCTTTAGTTGTTTTTTTAGAAATTAACTTGTCAAGAATATTTTATTCAAAAATGAAATATGTAAGAAACTCAAGTACAATTGAAATTCAAATAAAAATTGTAAATCAAAGTAATTAAGCAAAAATAATTAAAATTACTATATTGTAAGAAATGAATCGAGACTAATGAAAGAAGTGAAACTATCTGATAAAACAAATTAATTTAAAATATATCTAAATCTAAAAAATATAAAACAAGCATAATATTTTTTAATTTGTTTAATTTGTACTTTTAATTTCTCAAAATTTAAAGGAATTCTCAAACTATATAATCTAACAGTTAGGTATCAATTTGTAAGTTCAAAATTCAATTTCAAACTGTCAAAATCCTTTAAAAGATTTAACTCACAATACTATGTCGTATAAACAGAATTTTAAATCTATGATTATGAAATGGGAAAGAAACTAATAAACCTATGATTTAGATGAAAGCTAATATATAAAAGAAAACAAAATAAGGATAGATGACTCTGCTTCACCGACTGGGTCAGCAAAGCATTGTTGTGAAGCTTCAATTCAGTTTCCAACTCTGCTTAATTTGAATTAAAATAATCCAACCACCATTCAAATCTAAATCAGTGTAACCGAAAAGTTGTGTATGTGAATTCTTAAAGTCTCTGATAATTCAACATGTGCCACACTTGAATCTGCACTTCTCATGTGCTCCATTAATCACCGCAAGAATGATTTGTTTATGCACCGAAGAGATTAATGCCCACCAACTATTTGAAGAATTGCTCATGTTTGAATCAGAAGCTTGCACCTTCGCCAAATAAGATGACTGATAAGGCGTCGTTTGCATGCGTATAACAATTAGTTTCATGTAAATTTAGGCACCACTTGATTTGAAGTTGCTTGCCGAATTGGTCATGTTGCTGCTACAAAGAAAATACAGAACCTACTTCTTGTTCCACCGCAAGGTACAAATTATGAAATGGAGCTGACAATTCCTGCTGCTTCTGCTACATTCAGTAAATCAGTTAAATGTATTATGACTCAGCTGCTTCACCACCACACCACACAGCACCGCTTCCAACTACCACCGAACCACTCCAAATTCATGGTATAGTGTGATGTGAATTTTTCTTAGTTCTAGAGATAGAAGGTACTCGAAGAACATACATGAAGGCCTACAAGAGAAAAGTGAAAAGGTCTTGGATACTTTATTAAGAGAGTACAATAATCTTGCTTGAATGAATGAATCCTATGGTATGTATGATAAAGAGTTTCTTTGCTATATACATAGGTAACGAATATATTTAATTAACTAAGTTCAACAGCTAATAACTCCGGCTTAATTATCAAAGTCTAAATATATCCTTATTTTAAATTTATTCAAGTCATAATAGAACTTTAGTTACTGTGGCTCCTTTCCTTTTGACAATTATCCTATCCCGAATTTCCTTCTGTTCCTTTTCTGTCAAGCATCTTCAATTGGATATGGTAGATTGGTAAAAGTAACTGCATAGGAAGGAAGGTCCAACTAATTATAAGCTACAATGCCAATACAATCAGCCATCATGTAAGACCCAAAATACTTTGAACGCAACTTGGCATTGCTTCAGTAAGCTACTGAAATATGCACATAAGGGTGCAATTTCAAATAATACTAAATCACCTATCTGATACTTATTATCTGTTATGTGCTTATTAGCTAATTCCTTCATTCTCTCCTAAACTTTTCGACAATGAAATTTGGTTAGCTTCAGCATTTTTTCCCTTTTTCTTAAGCTCCTATCAGTTAATTGCATCATAGATTCTCCGCTAAGGCAAGGAGGATGGATAATAGAAGTGGATGATCATACATGATTGCATAGGAAGTAGCTTTATCGTTGTGTGGTAAGTGGTGTTATACAGCCATTCAGCCATAGGCTAGTATAGGGAATCTGCACTCGTGCATCTAAGAGAGGTTTTGATACGATCCTATTCAGGAAAGAGTATGATCGTTTCTGAATTTGAATCCTCAAGAGGCACGACACGAATAAATCAGAGAAGAATTTGAATCCTCAAGAGGCACGACACGAATAAGAAGTGAAGATTTGCCACAAAGATGTTAATCTTTGATAAGAACCAGAGGCCTAAGCCAAGAACAAAGAGAACCCTCTCTTTAATGAAAATCAAATTCAATATATGACTAAAAGTGTCTACAATAGTTTTTGATATCTCTATATATAGGTACATAAGTTTACAAGAAGGCCCAAACCAAAACATAAACTACTTTATAAAAGAAAGTCCAAAGCCCAAAAACATAACTTATTTTCTAAAAGAAAACCCAAAGTTTAAAAATATAAATTAATTTCCTAACAATTATCCTTCAAGAGTG
>Ga0214544_1009776_pt1 | contig 14719 bp, 9 predicted proteins | sample CNSS3metaG_FD_160074 | JGI IMG/M metagenome (GOLD analysis project Ga0214544, IMG submission 160074) | Root nodule microbial communities from cowpea collected in UCLA plant growth center, Los Angeles, California, USA - CNSS3 | ecosystem: Host-associated > Plants > Roots > Nodule | place: USA...
TTTATATATATAAAAAAATAATATATATATATATATATATATATATATATATATATATATATATATATATATGATGACATGATAAATAAAAATATATGAATTTTTTTGGTATAAAACTTATTAGAACGTGAATGAGGATTTTCATTCCAAATAACTCTTGACTTTATTTTTTTTCGATGACCCATTTTGTCGATTGATGAGATAAGTAAAAGAAATGATATGTACACGTTTATTTTAGGCTTTATTTACTTTATTTTTTGATAATTCGACATCAAAATATAAGTACAAATAAATTATTTTCTTAAGAAAGAAAGGCTTGTATCATTTTGTTCATGATGATATTTTACAATTTGGAACAAATTAAAAATTTTCTGGTTAATAAGAGATCTAAATGCTCTTCATTACATATACATCGACATGTGAAGGAGAACTCCAAGCAAAGAGCCAAAAAAATTTTGTAAATTTTTGTGGGAACTTTAAATTTGCAATCCTCATCCAACTTTGAAGTATCCTAATGGGAAGTGCTATTTTAACAAACATTGATAAAACTTATTATAGAAAATTTTGATGTTGCAAAAAATATGGTGTGGTCAATTTGAATTTGAAAACACAAGAAAGTATAATATTTTGGTCGCAAACTTCCAACCAAACTTTTGTTTAGCATGCCCAAACAAAAATTATGAAGATCATGAAAATCAATTCCTTCCTACTCTTTAGTCATTATCAATCTGAGTTCAATAATGAAGTCCAATCCAAAAGATTATTTTTCACACCGGCCTTACTAAGTCATTTTCTTTGTTAGGAATTTTATAAAATTTGAGTCTTGTTTATATGAAATTAACATAAAGTGTAATAATATATATGATAATTTTTTAAAATACATGATAACATATTAAAGAAAACACATCTCACAAAAAAGTGCTGAAGTTTTAAAAGAAAATCATTCAATCAACTTTTAGAATTGTCTCCTAACATTTAATGTATGATATACTATAATAAGAGAGTTAATCAATATAATAATACTAATGTTCACAAATAATATTATCTATATTTGTTTAAAAAGTTAGTCTCTCAAATTTTAAAATTTTATTTAATTAAAAAAAATCCAATATTTTTTTAAGACAAAATCTGATATATCTAATTAAATAGATTTTGATAATCTTTCCCTTCAAATATGTTTTTCCTTTTCCCAGTTAGACTTGAACTAAATATCAATACCCCAAACAACTTAGTTCAATGTTCCACAAACAATTTGCTGATTAAAATATCATAGTATGAATTGATGTAAAGTTAACTTAACCTATTTTTATCGTATCACAAAAATAATATAATTATTTTAATCACTTATTTAATTTGAATAAGGTACACATCTTTCTTAGTTTCTATTTTCAAAATCAGACGTTCACAATTGTTATTATTTATGCAGGTATGATTTTTAAATATACGTTATATTATATTAATTATATTATATTAATAGGTGATGATAATATAATGTTATTAAATTAACATATAAAATAAAATTATATTTATTAAAAATAATGTGAAATATATAAGAAAAGATGAGAGAATAATTGTTGATAAATAAATAAAAATTAAAAATAACGATCAATTTTCAAAAATTTAATAAATAATTACATTTTAAAGGATAAAATTGATAGTTTGAGATGTGGATACAAAATAGGGAATTCTCTTTATATATTATTATAATTATTAAGTTAATATATAAAATAAACTTATATTTATTAAAAATAAAGTGAAATATATAAAAAAAAGTGAGAGAATAATTGTTGATAAATAGAGAAAAAAAGTTTATAAAAATAACGGTTAAGTTTCAAAATTTTAATAAATAATTATATTTTAAAGGATAAAATTGATATTTTGAAATGTGAACATAAAAGAGAATATCTCTTTATATATTACTAAGGAACACACAGGCGCGACAGCACGAGCACTTGTGTATCCGCAATTTTAAATTTTTATAAGATCAATAATATTTATTTTTAAAATATATATAATAAATTTTTAACTTTTAAAATAGTAATTAAAGATAAAATTGGAAAATGAAAAGTGGACACAAAAAGAGGAATCCCCTTTATGAGTTGTTATAGATTATATGTTATAAATTATTTATTTATTTTTATTTTTAAAATATTTAGAAGAAAATAAAATAAAGGTCACATTAGCGTGAGCTCTTCATCCTTTGAAAATAACTGATTCCTCGACACTCTCCCTCCGTCACTCCCTCACCTCAAAACCCCCCATTCCCAACCCATACTTCATCCGTCGATGCTCACTGCATGGCTCTTCCGTCAGAGCCTCACCGCCGTCGCCGCCACCACAACAACCACATCGCCACCTTCCTCCAATCCACTGCCTCTAACTTCGCATCTCTCTTCAATCCCCCAAACCCTCCGTCTCTCACGCTCCCGCACCCGCCCTCTTCACTTTCTCTCCCTCTCCTCTTCGCGCCGCCGCTCTCAGCCTCAAACGCCCTCGACTCCACCGCGAGCACCGCCGAGCCCGCGCGCCCTGCCGCGAAATCGGTGAGCGTCGCTCGGCTAGGCGCCAATGGGAAGGGCGGCAGCGGGGGGCCTGCCTTCGTCGGGCAGGTGTTCAGCATGTGCGACCTCTCCGGGACGGGCCTCATGGCTGTTTCCACGCACTTTGACATTCCCTTCATTTCGAAAAGGTTCCTCCCTCTTTTCTAGGAATCGTATTATTTATTCTTGGTCTTTGGAATTATTTCGAGATGAAAAGAAAAGGGATTGTTAGTTCCTGAAAGTAATGGTTCGCGAAATTTTTTCTTAAAATTTCGTTTTGAATTTCAATTTCAAGAATGGCGTTTTTCATTTTGTTTGCAGTGGGAGACATATAAATGTTGAATCCATTTTGGGGTGGATTTGACTGGTAGGACCTACGAAGAGAGAGACAGAGAAAAAAACTGAAAGGTTGAGAGAAAAAGTGATAAACGTGACAAGTGATGTGGTGAGAGTGGATGAGAGGTGGGAAGAAAATGAAGTGGAATGAGATGGATGATAAACTGATTATATGAATATAGTTGTTAGTCAATGGAAACATGAAACATTTGAAAACAGAAAAAGAAATGAACAAAAAGTAGCATTTTATAATCGAAGATGAAACAAAAATCTACACTATAGAACATTTTTTCTGATAAAAACTGTCTAGGACTCGTACAAGTATTTGGAAGAACTTATTTAAGCTCATCTTGCGGCGTAAGTATTTGTGAAAGTGTCTTGAGAAAGCTAATGAGAATAAAATGTTATCTGCACCAGCATATTTCAATAAACTCTCTAGATGCATGTTTGGATTTATGTTTTGGCACAGTATAATTGCGTCAACTCTGAAGCTTAGTATTTATATGTAAGTCTTTTATGTGATACATGCTTGATAAGAGTTTAATCAAGTATATATAGCCGAACACAACCATATCATATGTGATGCTTGAGTTTGGTTGCACTTAGTGATCTTACTAGCTGAGATGCTAAGAGTGAAGATGTGATTCTTGTGAGATAATTCCTTACTTGTGTAGCAAACGTGGGACATCTTGCTTAAGCTTTGAAGAAGTTTAGGAGTTGCTGATTATAGATTCGTGAACATTGAAAGGAATTTTCAGCAAAGATAAAGATGCTTGGTTGAAATTGTTAGTCATATAGATCAAGCTTTTACGAACTTTATTTTTTCTGAAGATATGAATTTTCACCTATTATATATCATCTGCAGAACCCCTGAGTGGCTGAAAAAAATATTTGCAGCGATCACCAAGAGTGAGAGAAATGGCCCTGTATTTCGCTTTTTTATTGATCTAGGAGATGCAGGTTAGATATATAAATCTTATGAATTTCTCTAGTCTTTGTATAATTGTATGTTGTTGCTTTACCAATCCATTTCTTTCTTATGATTTGCTTCAAGGTTGTTTTGATCAATATTCCTATCTAGTTTTTTATATAGAACTTGATGAAATTTATGTTTATGATGATATATATAAATAGTACTGTGTCCTTTAACCGTACCAAGGCTGATTAGCATTTGAATGTTCTTTAGTGTTTCAAATAGAAAAGAAAAACATTTTGCTTGGGTGGATTGAGGAACCTAAAAGTAGGGAAGAATAAGATATTAGATATCCTCTGTGCAACTCCAAAAAAACTGATACAAGGAAAAAATAAAATCAAGAATGTGACAAGGCTGTCCAATCTATGCATATCTAAAAATGGCAACTAAAATTAAAGTGGCCATGTACTGCACACCAAATAAAAGCCACAAAGCAAGTGGCAGATTGGCACCTTCGACGATGCAATCATTTGGGCCCAATCAGTTGTTATCTTCCTTACTTTTACCATATTGTTATATGAAGCCAACAAAAACTGTTCCAAAGTGAAGGGACTAATAAACTGGGCGTAGATGCCCCAAGAATCCTAAAGGATTTTTCCATACATATAGCTACCTGCAATGCAAATATACTGGCCTACTGTGTCCGATGGTGATCTCATACTGACTAATATATTCCCCTTAACTCAGTATATATTTTGTATGTTCCCATTTATCCTTGTTAGCTCCCTGCTTGTCCATGAATTTACTCTATTAACATCTTTAGCTTGGCTAATGTTAATATCTGATCAGTAATTACTTTTTCACTTGTTACTGATATTTTTAATGGCATTAGTTTCATATGTCAAAAAGCTGAATATTCCAAGTGGTGTGGTCGGTGCCTGTCGTCTTGACCTGGCTTATGAACATTTCAAGGTACTGTTGGTTCTATGTAATGTAATAATGATGAGGTTGTTTAGACATGGCAAAGCATGCAGATTTATGTTCCTAATTATGGAATTTTGATGTATTAATCTTCTTTCTTAGTTTTTTCTTTTTCGCTTAATTTATAACATTGTACATTACACTTCATTCAGGAAAAACCTCACTTGTTCCAGTTTGTTCCAAATGAGAAGCAGGTATTATTAGATTTTCATTTTTGCATATCTTCCAGTTTTATTCACGGCCTTCTGTATTAATAATAAATACATCCCCATTAGGTCAAGGCAGCCAATAAACTGCTGAAGGCAATATCACAGCATGGTGTCAGGAAAAAGGTTGATGGGGTTCCTGTGTTTAGTGCCGAGAACTTAGATATTGCAATAGCAACTACAGATGGGATTAAATGGTGTGTGTTTCTCAGCTTCTTTCTTGTTTCATGTGAACTATAGTTTTTTTACCACAACTTTTTATCTTTTTGATTTGATATTTAATATCAAACAAATAATTGTTTTGGATTTTCAATGGATGGATACCTCTCTTTTTTTATTAAAGTATGTAATTCAACAGGAATCTCTGTACTTGTTTCTTTTCCAATTGTATATTGACAGATTTAATATGATTTTGGTCAGTTTTCAATCGTCGGTAATAGTAATAATGTTGATTTGCGATATGCTATTTGATTTGTTAGGTTTTGTGTTTACTCTTGATTATTTATCTCATTATGTTTCATTGATACCAAACTCTTTAGATAAAAAAACGTTTCTACCAAAGCGTGGAACTGAATATATTACACTTACATTGTTTCTTTGTTCAATCAGGTATACTCCCTACTTCTTTGATAAAAACATGCTTGACAATATTCTCGAAGAAGCTGTTGATCAACATTTCCATACCTTAATCCAAACCCGGCACATGCAGAGGCGGCGGGATGTGGTTGATGACAACTTGGCCGCAGAAGTTATTGAGGAAATGGGAGATAGTCTTGGGGAGCCACCAGAGGTATGATGAAATTCATGAAAAAATAATTTTGTTAAACAACATACGTGATAGAGAAAGAAAGTTTTCTTTTTCCAGCGGTAGTGCTAAAGAATCTAACAGATGGAGTTGTGCATAGCTAGCTATAGTGCCATGGTGGAGCTGAGTAGTGGCAGAGCTGATTAGCTCCTGGCCAATGGAGCCCTTCGTGGTTGTGTAGTTCATGGTTGTGACTGTAGTAGCCCTTGTCGCCAGGATTGGGCCTCTATTCTGTTTTTTCTAATTTGTCACCTGTCTCTTGATTTGGCGTTTCTCTCTCACTTCTTTACCAGCCATCTCTGGCAGTATTTTGTGACCATCTTGGGGGCGTATTCTGCAGTTGTTTGGCCCCTTCTTTTCAGAACTTCTGCTCTTGTCTAGGGTTGCAGAAGGTTTTCTAGAGAAGAGAAAACGATTGGAATTCTGGGAGCGGGTGGCATCAGAGTGGCTGATGTGAAAAAGTGATTAGGATTTTTTAATCCCTAAAGTCAAAGAGTGTTCGGCCCAAGTCCAAATTTGGCCCTTCTATACCCAAAACTGTCCTATAAGAAATTCTGTAATGTTTAAGAATATTTGGAAAAAAAAATATGGAGAAAAAAACATGAATACATAATTATGTATAACATAGTTATCTAGTATTATATAATAGAGATAAATATGTAACATTAGTCTTTTGGTGATAAAACCTCGTAAAAGATACCTTTATGCTACAAATAGACACAATACAAAAAATGAAGTTAATATACTGCAAATAAAGCTTTCAAGACTTTTTACACAAAAAAAAGAGTTTAAGCTTAAAACAAATTTTCTCAAATCTTTAAGTCAAGTGAACAACTTTAGATGATATATAATAATTTGATAGTTCGTTAGAGCATAAGTTTAAAGGAGTTGTGTTCAGAAGCTTATGAGATAAACATGGTAATATGTAAGAGTGGAATATGCAGCACAACATTTTGTCCTAGTTCTGCTACAAAAAAGGCTATATTTGCTTTCTTATACATGATCCACTGATGCTAGGGACAGTATTCTGAAAGTGTTATATTTTAGAATCCTGTCTCAGTGACTACTTTATCCAGACTTCAAATCGTGACTTTTTGAATACATTCAAGAAAAAACTCAGTAACATAAATTTAAAAATACTTCAAATTCAATATAGCAGGCCCTATCAATTCAAAATCCTATTCAAGATGGTCTCAAACTCAACAATTAAAGGCACCCGAAATGATCTGTGTATAATAGAAAGGTTGTTCTGAGATACATCATGTAACTTGTTCCTGAAAATAAGAGTTGTGCTCAATGTTTCATTCATTATATTTGTTTAGAAAGAATGAACTTGAGTTATACATAACATTAATATCTAGTTCTATTTCTCTTTAAAAAGATGGATTATCACTGTTGAATTTTTCCTGATAGGTTCAGGAGTTGCTTGACGAAATGGGTCATCCTAGTATACCACTAAGTGTTATTTCAAAAGCTGCCGAACTCCAGTTCCACTATACTGTTGACAAAGTATTTCTGGGTAATAGGTGGTTGAGAAAAGCAACAGGCATACAACCTAAATTTCCGTATTTGGTTGACTCATTTGAGAGAAGGTATGTTTTATATATTTTTTTTTAAGCCTTTGAAACTGAAATGTATAATTCGTTGCATTTAACTCCTGTCTTTACTTCAGTAGTTTCCTTTTCTAGAGTTTTCTTGCATTAAAAAAAAGTTTTTAGCAAATCTTGCCTAAGAATTAATAATATTTATACTAACTCAGATAACTTTGGTTGGATATGTAATTATTTTTTCATAATTTAATATCCAGGTCTGTTGTACATAGGTTAAACAGGGAAATCAAGAGCTTCCTTATTAGATTATTATATATATATATATATATATATATACACACACACACATTCAGTTGTTTGTGCTGTGCATTGACTTTACCATTGCACCTGTGGAAATGTGTAAATTTGGTTCAGATTTTGTTAAACTCATATCATTGATTTGTTAGGCTCCTCATCTAAATAGAGCTTTTTTTGTCTCAACCACCAAGAAGAATGTTCTGTCACTGCTTAAAGAATCCTTTCCTATTATTTATAACTGTAGAAATGCAGTATGGACAGGATTATGGAGGGATTTAAATTGGGAAGCTGTTGTCAGTCATCCCCGTTATCTTCTCTAGAATTTGTCTGCGAAGCCTTAAAATCCACTTATACATGACACGCTTAGTGTAAGCTCAGTTTAAGCTCAAATTATCCATAAATATTTATTTTCAAGCTTGAGATGCAAGTCCCAGGTGTGTTTGCAAGTCCTAGGTGTGAAGAATGTGTTGAAAATTTTACATCAAATAGATATATGTCAAATTAAAGTATGTAAATAGGTGCAAACCTTTACCAGTTCATTTTGTTAGGTTGAGTTAGACTCAAAGAATTAATGCTAGAAAAGATACATGATAAAAGCTGCATTTACATATTGTACTCCTTGCCCTATGCTACCGAAATGAATGTTGTGCCCTTCAAGTTTCTAATGTAAGGGATTGCAGTAATTAATTATAGTGATAGAGTCTAGCTTCTAAGGAAATATTGAAAGAATAGTAAAAACAGGATGGCTCCATGCCATCGACTGATTTTAAAAGACACATCTTATGGAAAATATTACAATAGTTGGACAAGAACTCTCGTGCTATTGCTTACTATTTCAGTTAATGATGACAGTGATTCACAAAGTGCTACGAACAAGTTAAAAGGTGCCATTTTGGCCACCTGTTTTTGTGGATCATATGCTGCACTTAACTTGTAGTAGCCAGAGCATAGCCAAAATTTACTAATGGAGTTGCATCATTCTGAAACCATTACGCTAGGAAACTCATGTAAACCAACATCCCCGTTGACAAAGAGTGCAGCTTCCCCTTGGCATAAATGAGCATATTTACTGAAATGGTCTACTGCTACCAATTTAAAAAATCTGTTCTTTTGATCATGGAACTCATAAAATCCATCGAGATATCTTATGATCCCATCCCATACCCCTCAAATTTGAGGGAGAGCGTTCTGGATGGAATGTTTTCCATATCTTCAGTTGTGTTTCCTTTGTATTTTAATTTTAAATTTTAAAGTTTAAACAATTCAAAGAACTGAACTAGGTGCCTTCCCATTTCAGTGCATTGTTCATTTTTTCTTCCGTTAACCATAGCCCAAGTACTGTTGCTTGATCTGAAATCTTGACTGAAAAATGTTTTGGGTACTAATTTCATATGTTTAGAAAGTGTTGTACTCGTTACCCTAGCTAAACCCTCTATTTTCATGAATTTATGTTTTGCATTTGAATAGCAGCTGAAACTCCGAAATAATTTTTGTAATCAGTTGACTCCCGACCATGTTAATAAATGAGTAGGAAGCTTTATTCGACGACTTAAATCAACTTTACAACTGATTAGAGATTAATCTACAAATAAGCTCAAACAACTGAAAATCTCGATAATATTTCAATTTTAATATAACAGCGGACAATATCAAACAGAACTTTTAAAGTTGGATGTTCAATGCTTTGTAACATATATTTGTTATCCTGCAGAAGTGAAGCTTCTTATCTGAGAGCTACCGAGTCGAGGCGTTGCCTTGAGAACCCTGAAGTGGAAGATGATAGGAAAATTTCTGAATGCATAAACTCTTCTAATTGCAGTTTGGATGATAGTTTCAGACTAAATCTACCATTTGGAAATTGGTTTCATCACCTATGGCCAAAACAGTGTGATGAAAGAGCAGGATCATCTAAAAAAGGTGTAAATAAGGAAGATACGAAAGCAACCCCCTTTCTTCCAAAAGTTACAATGGTTGGTCTCTCTACAGAGGAAGCAGGCCAGATGAGCAAAGCAAATTTAAAGAAGACAATGGAGGATTTGACGAAAGAGTTGGAGAAGACAGAGCTAGATAATATGTCAGGTGGTGACTGTAAAGAGGGCACAATGGAAGATAGGGATCCACTATTTGTGGCAAATGTGGGCGATTACTATTCTAGTTTGGGAAGAGCAGGATCTCATCGCTGGGTTAGAGGAGGAACCAACTAAAACCTTTTTGTCACAGAAATTCTTTTTCAGGTTATCTATTAACATGTTACAGTGTTCGAGCTAAAAATAAATCTCGTTTGCGGTGAATACTGAAAGTGGATGGATCAAGCTGGAGATTATGTCTTTGATCGATGTTGTAAATGATATTTTTTGTAATTCATCAGTGATGCCCATTTTGCTCTGGGAAGTTAAATAAAACTGTTACAGAATGACATTAACTATGTATAAACTTGATTGACCCTACGTAAAAGAAAGTGATAAATCAATGTTGTCTTCATTTTTGGACTATTTGGTCATGGTTTTCTACGTCTGGACAAGAATTAAAATTCTGCTGCTTATTGTATCTCCCTCAAAAAATTTTAAAGGTTAAATTTTGGAAAGTTAATATCAATTAATTTTTACGACTTAGTTTGTAGATATCCAATTTTAGTTGAAGAAGTTAGTATTATTATTTTTGTATTTCTAGTTTTCCGAAAGTGCTTATTAAGAAAAGAAGTCTTAATAAGTTATTAGCATCTATTTGGTTTTCTATGATGAGGGTTTAAATTACTGTTCGAAATTAAATTGGAAATTTAAGTTGTACATAGAATTAGGGTTCACTAGAAATAATAACAACAATACTTTTGTCATAAAAAAACTCAAACAAAACGTCTTTGGTCTTATTATAAATGTCCTTTTTTTATATTTACAAATAATACATGATTATGTTTTGTATGAAAATTCGGATGAAAATTTTCAGTAAGACCCACCTTTTGTATTAAATATTTTTCAGATATGTAATTGAAATTTATTATAGTTTAAACTTATTTTTGGACTGAACCAATATTATTTGTCACCGGTTTTAGACTGATTTTAAACGAATTGATTATTTATCAAACGGTTTTTAAGTCAAATTAACATTATTTAATGTTAATTGGACAAATTACTAAAAATGCAACATTGTTTGGTAAAAAATTGTACGCAATTTTCTGGTGAAATAAAATATTTAACTATTTTCTTAGACAAAACTGAATTAAAATGGCAATTTTTCTATTAATTTCAAACAAAAAAAAAACATTTATCCGTACAATCAATATACCCGTATATTCTTATATTTTGAAATCTCCCATAACAAAAATCTATTCAAACAAAGCCTATTTTTTGAAAAATTCAAAATGTTCAAACAATATTCAAATAAACTACACAGATCAACACAAGCATCTAAGATCCAATATAATCGGCTGAGTTCAAAAATTCAAATCATTTCAACTCTTTCTCTTTCTTTTCTTTTTATGTTGCAGGACACATTAAAACATTTTCAAGTTGTCTCTTAGACTGACTTTAATAGAGACAATTGGTCATATATTAATTATCATTAGAAACGATAGTTATATATGAATTTGTCAGGTTTCTGACACCAAAAGCTTTGAGAAGAGCAACAATGGTTTAACATATAAGAATCTTCATCACTCACTTTATTATCATTTCATTTTCTATCCATTGCAGATTCAAATATTGGAAAAGAGCATTAACCATTAAACTAAGACCATTGCTTATATACTCTAACATACAAATTTAAAAAACAGTGAGTCTTTATTTTTATTTTTTTTATCAATAGTTATCAAGTCAAGGACTATGTGATCATTTTATTTTGAGAAAAAAAATATTAATTTTTTTTTAAAAATTTAGTCTCTAATAAACTATATTCGTACATTTTTATGAAAGACAAATTTGCTTCCATCAAGGTTACAAAAGTTCATCGCATATTTACTTTACAGTTTACAAGTTTATCTAAATTCAATCATGATCGCATGCAAATCCGTGCAGGTGTAAGCACACACATAATCAAGAGAGAGCAGGGGTCATTATTCAAAGTGAAGGAAGTGAAGCGCCCTAGGTCGACGATCAGGGTGATGCCAATGTATTTTTGCACAGTTTGAATGTCGCCCTTGGATGCACGCCCTGATAGTAGTGAGTACAATATGCTTCATTCTTGACACTAACTCTCTCCAAATTGTTATTTCAACACCTAAAAGCACCTGTTTAAGAGAAAGACACAAAACCCAAGTGTATGATCTGAAATAGAGATAACACATAATGAAATCATTCAAATAATGCAATAATGCATGAAAATGGCCTAAACTAAGGTATGAATGCAAAGAATATTCAACTAAAATAGACTAATAATGCAAACAGAATGATGAATGTTTTTAAATGAAAATATATCATCTCATCTCAAGTCCAATTCATACAATGATATCCCAAGAAGCACAAATTTCACAATGTTTTTAGAATAATGAATAACTTGTTGGTCCCTAAGTGCAATTGATTAATTGAGACAAGACACAAGACACTAAGATAGATAGTCTTTGAAGCTTTACTTTCTCTTTATAAAATATTTTCTCTTAGGTTTCTGACCTAGAAGGCACTTACCTGCCAACTAAGCATGGATCTTCCACTCAAATGTTATGCACTTGCCACACTTGGCCTCAAAGGAGTGCCTCCTTCCCTAGTAACATATAGTCTCAAAAGGGTGTCAATTTACTACAATCTTTTTTTTTTTCAATTGACAGACAATTCTCCAGTAATCAAAAGTTTGGCACTTACCATACTTGGTCTCAAAGGAGCATCTCTTTCCCAATAACATATAGTCTCAAAGGGTGCCAATTTATTTTTAATTTTTTTTTGTAATTGACCGACAATTCTCTAGTAACCAAATGCAGTGAGTGTGAAGTGAGTGTCACCATAGAAACTGTACAAAAAAATATTTCATATCTCATTTAAGTATATTATTGCAAAAACTATCTCCCTTAAGTGTCATGGTGTCAAGACTCACAATGTTGTGTGTGAAGTTTCCCAACAAGTACTCATGATCATGAAACATATATGAACAATGTACTTAGAAAATCAGTGAACAGACTTGGAACTAAGAGTTAAGATGATGAAGTTCCATTTAAACATGTCTTTTGATGAATAAACAAGATGTAATGTATATGCTACGTAGATGCATTAATGATGTAAGATGACAAAAAAGATGACATGCATAAGAATGAAGAACACAATGCATTTTGCTAACAAAAGATAAATTCATGTCTAAAGAATATAGAAAACATCTTAATTAGATGTCACCTTAGGAAACTTATTCTATTTCCACACCCTAAGCAAACCAGTCCCATCTACAGTGAGAAAGAGTCCTCCATCAGTGACTAACTCAAAATTTTTTTTTTTAGCCATATGCCTCGGTTAATATGACAACCAAGGCATAAAAGATGAATTTAATTAAACTGCCACCGCGTGCTTATATGCAGCGGGTCCACAGGAACCGAGGCATATACTGCGATGTAAATGCTCCTAAATGCACTAGTGAGGACATGGTTAAAATATGCAACAATATCCAATACGGTAATATGTAGTAGTATAAGAGGAAATATAGTTCAAGTTTACTTACGATGGCAATTCGTACATGGAAACTAAATTTCTTGTACAAGAGGAAAACAATATTAGCTTGCCATTTGCGTCATGCATCCCAAAAAGTGATACAATACCTTGTATAATAGCATAATGAATTTTGTTAATTGATCAACTTCTTTAATACTATTGTTAGCTTGTTTTCTAAGAAAAGTACAACCAAATGATTGGGTATCTTACGCTTTGTTCGTTGTGTGTATATACCACAGTCAAAGTTCCCACTTCTGTCATTGCCCAGATTTTAATTGTGCCGTCAGATGAACTTGAAAACAAATATTGTTCCCAGCAGAGAAGGGATGTGACTACACCAGTATGCTTATTAAGTGTCATTGTACATTGTAATGTATCTATGTTCCAGACCTGAAGAAAACATGATAACAAGATTTGGATAGTGAGTGATGACTGATTTAGTCACTTTGTAATTCAAGGAAATTTGATGCAATACAAGAAAAAAAAATATTTCGGCATCAACTCACGATAGACATACCTTATGCTTTGGTCTATGGATCCTGAATACAACATATTACATCCAACAGTTAGGGAAACTTTTAGGCAAACCACAGATTTAGTGTGGCCAATCAGTGAGCCAGCCAATTCAAAAGGAGACTTTTTCATAACTTTCTCTCCATGCAGTAATGACATCATCCTAAAAATTTTAAAAATTACATAATACATAAATCAATGGACAATAGAAACAAATGTTTAAAACAACAAGAATTCTTAACCTAATCAAGGAAAAAAAGTTCTATCATAAGTAATTACGATGAAATAATTGATAAGGTAAAAGGCACTAGGTGTTTAGACAATTCAAAAAATCTTAATATAATGAAGCATAAAACTCAATCAATTAATTGACTACATAAAAAGAAAAAAAAAAGTAGAGTTTAACATGGATAACATTTAACTTCTATATGGATTATTACCTCTGCCCCAGCAAAAAGGATGTTGTTTCCAACAATCATGTGAAGGATTCGTCCTTTGGGTCCATCAAGAGTGTACTCTAAATTGGTCTTGGTATTAAAAGCCTTTATCACAAACACATCCACAAAATCAATTTGCTTATACTACTCCTATAAGTAGAACATTATTATAAATTAAAATAAAACAAGGACAAAAAAGTGTTTACCTTGATAGCATTCTTCAAACCAACAAAAATCCATGGCCCCTCACTTATCAAAGAGTTAACCTCTGTGCCAAAATTTATGACTTTAAGGGATTGACCTGTATGGCAATCCCATATCCGAACAGTGCCATCAGTGCTTCCAGAATAAAGTTTGTTGGTTCCAGTTAGAAGTGTAATTCCAGTTATAGCCTAATGTCAAAAAATGTAATCATATCAATTTCAATTGAATTATTATTCTAAATATCCATTATCCAAAATATATTTTGTATTACTAATTATGGATTTTGAAGTGCATACCTTTTTATGTTGGTGAAGCT
>Ga0214544_1009778_pt1 | contig 14716 bp, 14 predicted proteins | sample CNSS3metaG_FD_160074 | JGI IMG/M metagenome (GOLD analysis project Ga0214544, IMG submission 160074) | Root nodule microbial communities from cowpea collected in UCLA plant growth center, Los Angeles, California, USA - CNSS3 | ecosystem: Host-associated > Plants > Roots > Nodule | place: USA...
TTTTTTTTTTTTTTTATTATATTTAATTATTTTATAAATATATATATATATATATATATATATATATATATATATATATATATATATATATATATATATATATATATATATATATGGACTTGAAAGAAGTGTTATAACAAAATCGGGAGTGGTTGTCAACAATTTTTGAGTCCATTGTGCCATGGTTAGAGGGGGAGATACCGGAAAGAGATAGGTATGGTGAGATGCTATGGTTACGTGTTGGAACATGGAATGCTTGGAGAAAGGTAGTTCAGCGGGTTGGAACTCTAATAAAAGTTGTAGAGAATCGAATAAGTATGAACTCTTGTACCATTAATATATTTGTTGATTGTTGATAAAAAGAAAAAACATGAAAAGGGATTTTAAAACTGAACATATCTCTACATGAATAACATTCTTCACTTAAACAAATTTATATTTGTAAAACTCACATGATAGATGACCGAATAAAATTCTCTAAACATTATTATTATTTGTATTTATTGCAAACAAAGTCTATTGTTTAAGTACATTCAGTTCAAACTTTTAGCATTGCACGTCTTTTTCTCTCCTTCACTACGAATGATGGGAAAGGGAGAAAATGTGAGAGTACGAATTATGGGAAAGGGGGAAATGTGAGAGGAAGCGTAGATTTTATACCCAAAACAATAGTATCCCAGAAATTGGAATAATGTTAAGAAAAATAATTTGAAGGGTTGGAAATGACATTATTATCTCTTTTTTAATAAGACAAAATAGTTTTAAATTCTGAAAGTTTAATACCAAATTAGTTTATCTAGTGAATAGTTATGCACAATGGAATTTTCAACACCTCTCACTTTTCATACATTCATATTTGAATAGAAGATAAGCTTTTTTTTTTTTTTTCCTTTTATAATGAAGTGATGCATAAGAAAACAATGATGATATAATATTGCTTGAGAACGATGTAATCAATTATGTTTCGGTATATGATTTTACATATCATTGTACAAAAGATTAAGCATACAAAGGCAATCGTAGAAAAAATAATTTTACAAAAATAAATTTATTTTAAATGAAACTTTGCTAAAATATTTGGAAATCTCTTAAAAGTGTTCTATATGGGAAGAATTATTTACAACCCAAAAATATTACAAGCACGCTCACAGTTTTGTCTCAACTTAGATGCTTGAATCAATATTTCATAATTCACAGCACGTCCCTTCAGTCATCCAGCCAACATTCCAAGTTACATTTACTTGACAGGACAATCAAGCAAAGCCTCTAGAACTACAATATCATATAGAGCAAATTACAAAGGAGGATGAACATGTTGCAGGCCTTTACACAATTTTCAAGAACAGCACACTGGGTTGCTTCTTTATCTTACAATCAACCCATCATAACCTCTCAGAAAACACCAATTTTCTAGTCGGCCAATAACCCTGCCACTCCTCTATCTGCAAGTATGAACATATTAGAAGTGTGAACTTCTAAAGAAAGTTTCATGATATCACTCCCATTGAGCTAAGACTAGTCTGGATCAAGGCAAGTGCATCACTGTATATAGCCACAACATTTGCAAAGACTGCAAGCACTATCATAAGGACAGATAGAATCTTGTCCCTTCTAGTGGCAATGTTGTACCGATCCCTGTAGTAATAAAACAAACTTTTAATGATAACGTTGAGTTAATTAACAAGTAGAAAGAGCACAGAGAGCAACAAGTTTTCCATGGATCAAGAAGTTAATAAAACATTTTTCTCTTCCCCTTATCTAAACACAACTTAAAATACCACATTTTGAAAACTACATGCATTACTGAACTGAAAAAATCCAGCACCGAACTTACTTAAGGACGATAGAAGCTGGAAATATGAATGCTAAACATGCTGCAGCCGTTGCTCCAGTGAACTGGAAAATATCCCAAATGCTGGGTATGAAATTCGCTCCCCAAAAGGAAAAAGCTACAAGTGCCACAGTAATTATTGCAAATCTGACGTTATCTAGAACCAAAGGCCTAGATGATGGAAATAGGAGACCATCAAGGTTGATCCGCACTGCATAGAAGACAACTGGAAATACAAGCACAAGATGTGCAGCATAGGTTGCACGAACAGCATCATTGAGCACAGCACCAAAAGGAATCCCAAGATCAGTGTCAAAATTTGCAAGCACATCATCAAGAGTTGCTTCACCAAATAGGAGGAACCCAAAGAAACTTGTCAATAAGTACACTGAAGCACATAGAGCAAGGGAAGCACGCACCACCCCACGAATCTGTGATGAGTCTTCGAGTTCATTGTCTATGGGGTGTACTGCAAAAGAAGAGTGCACACAATACAAACATCAAACTATATATCCATGAAGCAAACAGGTAACCCTCATTGAAGTTTTCTTCTCAAATTAGTTGGACAAGGATTGGGGTGAGGCTTATGAAGGAACTGTAAGAATGACCTCACAAGCCACATTTTTTTTCACATAAATTATTGACAAACTTATATCTACATATGTCTGTTTTCAATAAAAAACATTAAAACAAGGGTAAAGGGCTCCAAAAAAAGGTCTGAGAAAGTTTCATACCATTGAAGTGGCATAGATAGGCTGTGACAACCACAGGAGTTACTGTGAACAGTTCAAAAACTGAGGATACATCAGTAATGATAGGGAATAATCTAGGCATCCCGATGCCTCCAATTGCAATCTTGAAAATTGAAATTCCCACAGCAATGACGAGAAAGACAACTGCTAAACCAAATGATAATGCAGAAGTGTATCTCAATGAATCTGCAAAAAACACAGCATGACCAAAAAATCTTCATGGGTTTGTTATAGAAATGAGCTTAATCCAAAGTATAATCATGACAATGCGTCTCCCAAATTCCCATCACATAACTTGAACAAAAAAGAATTGCTCAAAGTATTTAAGACATTAGTTCATGTCTAGTATGTCATGTCACTCAGGTGTCATACTCACAATAGGACATTTATGGCAACAAAACAACAAAAGGTTTTTATAAAGTTTCAGTTACTCATTTGCTCAATTTCTGCAATAAACATATTTCAAACAATAAAAAGAAACTGAGAAATATAGAAAGTAAAGCAATTAATTAACATTAAGCAAATAGGTAGTCCCATTAAATGTCAAGCCTTAATGCTAATTCATCTTGGCTTGTCAACACTTCAAATAAATACTTGAGTAATTTGAGATGAAAACTGACATTTTAACAACACCTAAGCATTGTCACAGCCACAACAATTGGTGGTCAATCCCAAAATTATGATAATATTATATTTTCAATTTTCATTTTAATACAAGAAAGAAGGACACTCACCAATGCGCTTGAAGCAGGACAAAGGTGAAAACACAGCAAGTGTTATAACAAGAAGAACAAATGTACGTCCTGTCCACCAGTGAACTCCAAACCATCCTTCAAGTAAACCAGAATGATGAATTCCACCAGAAGATGTTCCAGAAATCACATCACCTTCAATTTAAACAACAGAAAGCTGAATCACAAACCAAAACTTCTCATCTAAACCGATTGAAGTGTTCAAGTTCAACTAAAACCTTAACCTAAGAACTAGATAACAAGTCCACCAAAATAAAATTTGAGTTTGATTTCATACAAGATAAGGGCAAAATTTTGCGTACAGCCAACTAATTAGAAATCAAACTAAACATGACTTTTACCACATAAGACAATTAATGATCAGATGACAACACTGCATAAAAAAACAAATATTTACCCTATCAGAGCATTCCAATTAAGTTCATAGAATCTAAGGTTTTAATCTTAATATAGTCGTTACCGATAATAATCATGTAAATGATCAGCATTCCAATGTTGTTGACTATGACACATATCTGCACCAGGGCTTTTCCAAATTTGCCAAAGGTATCCCCAACTAGAGTGGCATAAGAAGAAAGATTCCCTGCCCGGGAAATCCTCATCATGAACCCAATTGACTTCTCTGTCAAAAAAGCAATCAAGATGATAGAAAGAAGACCAGGTATCATCCCCAATTTTTTAACACATGCGGGCAACCCCATGATCCCAGCACCAATAATTGTGGTGGACAAGTTGAAAACTGCCCCAGAAAATGAAGCACCGTTGAAATCATCAAACCCTGAAGAACCAGCCTCAAGAGTTTTAGGTATCAAAGGTGACTTCTCATCAACCACTGCTTTGTTCTTCCTTGATTTTGTCTTCTTTACCCTGGGTTCTAGGTTCACAATAGTCATTTTCAGCTTTCAAGTTTTCTCTTTTCCTTGAAATTTAATACCAGCTCAAATAATCTGTCAGAAACCGAATACACTCATTTTTCAAGTTGAAGCAAAGATTCAAACTTTGAAGCAATTAATTCAGAAAAGTTTGAGAGCTCCGTTAAACAAACCTGAAATTAAAAATTCAAGGCACCCCAGAATCCAGAAAGAAGAAAACAACACTCCAGAAGAACCCAAATCACCAAATTGCTCAGAAAGAACTCAGAACTCAAATCCTCTAACAAATCACTCCAGAAGTCAGAGAGATTTTGGGCTTGTTGGAAATATGGAACCAAAGAAGAAAACAAAAACAAGGGGAGAAAGATTAGATTACAGGGGAAGTGAATGATAAGGGCTGAATAATGATTATTTATAGAATTTGAGTAATATCCCAAAGTAAAGATAAAATAGAATAAAAAAAAACAACGTACAATAGTAGTTGACCAAACTATTGTACGTAATTCACATTACGATTAAGGTAGGGCTCTCTCCCTATTGGTTTGAATTTCAAAGACATGCAAACCTTTTACTTTTAATAGATAGTGATGATTTTTGTTTCTCTATCTATATATGTAAAGTGTTAATAATTATTTTGATGTGTATGACTCATTTTGCTTATTTAAATGAGTTTGATATTTTAATGTTTAAGGAAATTTTGAATGTGTGTGAAGTTTATTTAAGGTTTAGGATAAAAGGAAAATCAATCATGCATCCTTTAATTTTTACTGAATGCATGATGTAATTTATTTGCAAGATTTAACTGTCCTAATTTTAATGAAAGAAGTGTTACATATTTTTATATATTGAAATCATATTTTACTTTAATTTTTTAATAAATATAATAGTTACAAAAAATATTACGAATATATAACACTAGGACACTAATGAAAACGTATTCAATTATCAATGTTGTTACTAATGAATTGTCCTTATAACCAGAAGGAATTGCTAAACAAACAAAACGTACGTCACCATAATCTTTTGACTTTAACTTATACTGGAACCTTAATGTCATTTTCTTACGGTAATAAAACCTCCCAAACGAGATTCATAGTGATATTTTTCTGAGATATGATGAAAACCCTTTGCAATCTTGTGGTTGATTGGGATAATGGCGTTTGTAACATTCTCATGAATTGCATCAAAAGTATACTGCAAAAGGGTATCAAAATAAGCATCCTATTTTGAATTCAAAAGCTTTGAAATTAAGGATTTTTGTTTAATGTATTTTAAATTTTTTTTTTTCTAAATTCATATTATATATATATATATATATATATATTAAAATAATATATTATTTTTACTATTTAATGAATTCAATTATTTGACATTTATTTCTCTCTTTACAAAATCTTTATTTATGTTAATTTAAATTTCTTTAAAGTATATGTACGAAAGTTGAAACGTATTCTTTATAGAATGTACTTAAAGCATTAACTACATTTTGTAATGTATCACATTATTATTCAAAGAATTTGATAATTAATAATACAAATGCCTTGAATCTATTACATATTAAAAAAAAATACCATTAAAATTACTATATTATCCATTTTCTTTTATTGACACATGTTATAAAATTTAATTTTTTCGTCATTTTAAAACTCTGGTACAAAAGAACCTAAATTCAAATCCTAAAAAATCATTTTATTTTTAATTTTTTATTTATTTATAATTTCAATTATAATATTAATTATAAATAATATTATTATTTATAATACTTTTATAAATATTAATATTAAACATTTTATAAATATTATTTGTAGTAACAATAATAAAATTATAACCACCGTTAGTATTGTAATGATAATTATTATTATTATTATTGTTATATGTTATTATTATATATTACTAATATTATTAGTAATAAAGTGAGTACCGTTATTATTAATATTAATATATAATATATTATATTTTTTATTATATATTATTGATATGAGAAAAGAAGTATTAGAAATATTATTATTATTAATAAAAGTAATTATTATTATTATTATCATTAATAAGAATTATAATTATTATATTATTATTATAGCTATCCTATTTAATTTAAAAATTGATATTTCAAAAATATTATATTATTATTTATTGACATATGTCATAAAATTTAATTTTTTCATCATTTTAAAACTCTGTTACAAAAAGATGAGGATTCAAATCTTACCAAAGTCATTTTATTTTAATTTTTTCATTTATTTATAATTTCAATTATAATATTAATTATAAATAATATTATTATTTGTAATATTTTTATAAGTATTAGTATTAAAAATTTTATAAATATTATTTGTAGTGAGAATAATAAAATTATAACCATAGTTAGTATTGTAATGATAATAATAATAATAATTATTGTTATATGTTATTATTATATATCATTAATATTATTAGGAATAAAGTTAGTACCGTTATTATTAATATTAATATGTAATATATTATATCTTTTATTATATATTATTGATATGAGTAAAGAAGTATTAGAAATATTATTATTATTATTAATAAAAATAATTATTACTAGTTAATAAGAACTATAATTATTATATTCTTATTATTATAGTTATCCTATCTAATTTAAAAAATTGACATTTCAAAAATACTATATTATTAACCCCATAATTATTATTAATATTATTTTTATTATCTATAATTATTATTATTATTATTATTATTATAAATATAATTGTTATTATTATTATTATTATTATATATTATAACTATTTTATTTTAATATTATTATTATTATTATTATTATCAATTATCAATATTATTAATAATAATAGTTATTATTATTATCATTAATAAGAATTATAACAAATAACTGTAATTATTGTATTATTATTATAATTATTATCATATTTAACTTAAAAAATGACATTTCAAAAATATTATATTATTAACCACCATAATAATTATTATTATTATATTATTAACCACCATAATAATAAAAATAAAAATTGACATTTCAAAAATATTATATTATACTATTTTTGTTGTTCGTAATTGTTATTATTATTATTATAAATATAATTATTTTTATTATCATAAGAACTATAATTATTATAATATTTACTATTACTGTTGTTTTTATTATTATGGTTAGATACATATTTTATTTTTACTTATTAAGTAAGAATCATGTTTCAATTACTTGTCATTTTTATTTGTTTTGTTGTTCGTTTATCTTTACATCTAAACAATTATTTCAATTCAAAAAAAATAGTTACAAAAATTAGTAAAATAATAAAACTAAAAAATATTTTTTTATTATAAATAATTATTTCAATTTAAAATATAATAATTAATAGGGTAAAATTGAAAAAACAAAAGAGGATACCAAAAATGTTTATCTCTTTATATATGTAGTTGTATTATTATTATTATTATTATTATTATTATTATTATTACTACTACTACTACTACTTGCTTACACACAGGCGTTATCGCGTCTGTGTATACGCATTTTTTATTTTTTAAATATGAATGATAGTATCTTAGCATATGATAATAGTGTAATGTTATTAAGTTAATATATAAAATAAATTTATATTTATTAAAAATGAAGTAAAATGTTAAAAATAAATTGAAATGAATAGAAAATTAATTGGTGATGAATAAAGAAAAAGAAAAAAGATAAACAATTTTATAGAAAATAGATAAAAATAACCATTAATTTTAAAATTTAATAAATAATTATATTGTAAAGGGTAGAATTGATATTATGAGATGTGGACATGTATTGTTATAGATTATTATTATTATTATTATTATTATTATTATTATTATTATCACTACGCGATATTATTATAGTGATATTATCATTATTACAGTATTATTATTGTTAGACACACATTTTACTTTTATTTATTACGAGATCACATCTTAATTACTTGCACTTTTTATTTGTTTTATTGTTCATTTTATCTCTATATTAGTAAAATGATAAAACTGACAACTAATTTTTTATTATGAATAATTATTTAAATTTAATAAATTATAATTAACAGGATAAAATTGTAAAATAAAAAAAAGAACACAAAAAAGTGTATCTTTTTATATATTTAGTTATTGTATTGTTATTATTAACATTACGAGATATTAATATAATGGTATTATTATTATTATTATTATTATTATCATTATTATTATTATTATTATAGTTAGACACACATCTTAATTTTATTTACTACAAGATCATATTTCAATTAGTTGCATTTTTATTTGTTTTGTTGCTGATATATATCTTTATATATAATTATAGATTATAATTATCGTTAAAATTAACCTTAGTATTAACATTGATATTAATATTTATAGCATAAACATTATTATTATTATCATTAGTTTGTATTATTGGTATCACTATTATTTTTATTATTATTATTACTATTCATAGTGGTGTTATTAATATAAGCTTTTTTTTAATTATAAAAATGTTGTTTACTAAATACTTTTGCTAAATAGATTTTTAATCTTTTAAAATTTATAAAACGTATATTAATATTATTATTATTATTTTTAATGTTTAAATAAATATAATAACAAATTATATTATTATTCTACAAAGATTTGAAATAAAACAAAAAACAAAACAAAAAGTGCGTACACGTTGGAGTCTAGGGATGGCAACAAGACGGGACATAAACGGTTTCGTTATCTCATACCCATTCCCATTAAAAAAATTCATCATCATCCCCATGCCCGACCCAACAGGTATCAAACTTTTGTCTCATCCCCACAGGGTAATGGGTATATGTTAGAATTAATTGACGAATTAATTCTATTAGTGACAAATTTGAAATATTATGATGGGCCCAATTGTGATTTAATAAAATTTAAAGACTTATTGGTTATTATTATGTGAAGTGATAATAAAATAAAATAAAATAAAGATAAGATAAAATAAAATAAAATAAAAACCAACTTGATGGACGTTGGTTTATAAAGGGATTGGGGTTCTGTCTCTGGCCATAAGATTCTTTTAACAGTAAATTAGAAAGTTTTTGCATTGTCTGCACCATATGATTTGCATCGTGCGATTATTTCATTTCAATTCCAATTGAAATCGAATTAGTGGATTTTGTTAAATTATGTTAATTTATTTATTAAGATTAAAGTGTAATGTTTTTATTGGTTTACGTTGCCAATAAAATTAATATTAAATATTTAGATAAATAATTAATAATTTTATTTTAATTTGCAATAATATTTATGTTTGTTATTGTTAAATTAAAATTAATGAGATGCTATATAAAGTTTATAGTAATTAAATGTGTATTTTTTCTTTTTATTTAAAATCAATTATGATAAATTTTGTTAGTCACCAAAGTGGCCAAAATTGTAAAGTTTTGTTATTTCAAATTATTAATGTTTTTATTCCAATTAGCAATAGTATGGATGCTAAATTATAAATAATTAATTTATGCGTTAATTGAAATTCATTACTTATAAGGCATTTAAGGATCGCTCAAAGGTTGATTAATTATTCTCATAATGAACATGATTGTAGATAATTTTGTATGCGTTACTAGTTTTATTTATATACCCAAAGGTAGTAGGTGATTCTAGTTTATGCATATTTTAATTATCAATAATGTTATAATATGATTAACATCATTATGCTTATGTTTGTGTATTATTGGATCTCCCAAAGGAGAACATTAGTATGCATAGAATGATTGTTTATATCTGAATCTTTTTTTACGTTTAGTTTTATGACTCAAACCATTAATGTTAGGCATGTGTTAATTGCAGTCTTTGTTCCGGTATCTTTACACTCGCATGCTTCGTCTGTTCTAGTTTTTAATGGGTTGAATTTCCCTGATTGGAGTGAGCAAGTCCAATTTCAATTAGGTGTGTTGGATCTTGATCTAGCTTTTCAAGTTGAAAAGTCGGCTTCTATCACGGATGCCAGTGGCAACGAAGAAAAAGTCCATTACAAAGCTTGGGCAAGATCAAACAGACTTAACTTAATGTTTATGAGAATGAGCATATCAAGCAATATAAAGTCAGCTCTTCCCAAAACTGAAGACGCAAAAGAATTTATGAAATTTGTGGAATAGCGCTCCCAAACTGTTGATAAGTCTCTCGCTGGGGCACTGATGAGTACGTTGACTACCATGAAGTTTGACGATTCACGTACCATGCATGAGCATGTGATCGAGATGACAAATATCGCAACAAGACTTAAGACTCTAGGAATGGCAATGGATGAAGGTTTTCTCGTGCAGTTCATTCTGAACTCATTACCGTTTGAGTATGGTCCGTTCCAGATGAACTACAACACCATGAAAGACAAGTGGAATGTGCATGAATTGCATGGTATGCTAGTTCAGGAGGAGACCCGACTGAAGAACTTAGGAAGCCACTATATTCAGTATGTGAAGAATTAAGGAGCTGTTGGAAAGAAAGTTGCTAAGAAACATGGAAAGGGTAAAGGACCACTGAAGATTGACGAGTCCTCAACCAAAATTCAGAAGAAAAATGACAAATGTCATTTCTGCGGGAAGTCTGGACATTTCTAAAAGGACTGCATAAAGCGTAGAGCTTGGTTTGAAAAGAAAGGTGAGCATAACGCTTACATATGTTTTGAATTAAACTTAACTGAATTTTCCCATAATACGTGGTGGATTGATTCTGGATGTACGACTCATGTTTCTAATGTGATGCAAGGATTTCTTACAACCCAAACTATAAACCCAAATGAGAAGTTTGTCTTTATGGGCAATAAAGAGAAATTTCTAGTGGAAGCGGTCGGGACTTATCGTCTAATCCTCGACACTGGATATCACTTAGACCTTATGGATACGTTTTATGTACCTAGTATCACTAAGAATTTAATTTCTTTGTCTAAGCTTGATATTACTGGATATTCTTTTAAGTTTGGGAATGGTTGTTTTAGTTTGTTTAAGCGTACTTTTATGATTGGATCTGGTACATTTTGTGATGGTTTATATAAATTGAATTTGGATAATTTATATGTTGAAACTCTTATGACTTTGCATCACAATGTTGGCACTAAACGTAGTTTAGTGGATGAACGATTTGCTTACTTGTGGCATAAACGTTTGGGACATATTTCCAAAGAAAGAATGCAAAGATTAGTAAAGAATGAAATCCTTCTGGATTTAGATTTTACTGATCTGAATGTGTGTGTGGATTGTATTAAAGGCAAACAAACTAAACACACAAAGAAAGGAGCCACGAGAAGCACTCAGCTTCTTGAAATCATACACACTGATATATATGGTCTGTTTGATGTAAATTCTTTCAATAAAGAGAAGTACTTCATCACCTTTATTGATGATTTTTCGCGTTATGGACATGTTTATCTACTACATGAGAAATTTGAGTTAGTAAATGCCTTGGAAGTTTATATAAATGAAGTGGAAAGGCAATTAGACAAAAAGGTGAAAATCGTAAGGTCTGATAGAGGTGGTGAGTATTATGGAAGATATGATGAAAGTGGACAACACCCTGGTCCATTCGCTAAGTTCCTTGAGAAACGTGGTATATGTGCTCAATACACAATGCCAGGCACACCACAACAAAATGGTGTATCAGAAAGGCGTAATCGAACCTTAATGGATATGGTTAGGATTGTATGTTAAGTAATTCATTTACCTGTATCATTGTAGATGTATGCTTTAAAGACTGCCATGTATTTTTTGAACAGGGTTCCTAGTAAAGCTGTTCAAAAGACTCCTTTTGAGTTGTGGACGAGTAGGAAACCCAGTTTGAGACACCTACATGTTTGGGTTGTCAGACAGAAGTAATAATATACAATTCGCAAGAAAAGAAACTGGATGAAAGAACAATTAGTGAATTTTTCATTGGTTATCCAGAAAAATCAAAAGGGTATATGTTTTACTATCCTACCCATAGTACAAGAATCGTTGAAACTGGAAATGCTCGGTTTATTGAGAATGGTGAAACCAATGGGAGTGAAGCTTCACGAAATGTGGAGATTAAGGAAGTTAGAGTACAAGTTCCTATACCTAGTACTTCTTTATCAAGAGTTGTTGTTTCACATGTTGTAGAAACTCACAACAATAAAGAAGACCAACAAATTAATGATCCCGAGGTTAACAATGAACCAATAGTAGAACAACCACAAGAAATAGTATTAAGAAGATCTCACAGAGATAGAAAGTCTGCTATTTCGAATGACTATGTGGTTTATCTACAAGAGTCAGAAAATGACTTAAGTATTGATAATGATCCAACTTCTTTTTCAGAAGCCATTAATGGTGATAATTCTGATAAGTGGTTAGATGCCATGAAAGATGAGCTTAAATCAATGGCACATAATGACGTATGGAACCTTGCAGAATTGCCAGAAGGATGCAAGAGAGTTAGGTGTAAATAGGTCTTTAAGACTAAGCGCGACTCTCAAGGCAATATTGAACGTTACAAGGCCCGTCTTATTGCCAAAGGTTTTACTCGGAAAGATGACATTGACTATAAGGAAACATTTTTGCCTGTTTCTAAGAAAGATTCTTTTGGAATTATTATGGCATTAGTAGCTCATTATGATCTTGAGTTGCATCAAATGGATGTTAAAACTGCTTTTCTGAATGAGGATTTAGAAGAGGATGTCTATATGGACCAACCGGTGGGGTTCGCTGAAGAAGAAAAGGAGCACATGGTGTGTAAACTTAAGAGATCGATATATGGACTTAAGCAAGCTTCTCGACAATGGTATCTTAAGTTCAATGATATTATTGTGTCCTTTGGATTTAAGGAAAACATTGTTGATCGATGTATATATTTGAAGGTTAGTAAGAGTAAGTTTATATTTCTGATTCTATATGGTGATGATATCTTGGTTGCGACTAATGATCTTGGTCTATTAAGTGAGACTAAGAGGTTTCTCTCTAATAACTTTGAAATGAAAGATATGGGTGAGACATACTATGTGATAGGAATAGAAATATTCCGTGACATATCACAAGGGCTGTTAGGTTTGTCTCAGAATGCATATATTAATAAAGTTTTAGAGAGATTCATAATGGATAAATGTTCATCATCTCCCGTTCCAATACAGAAAGGAGACAAGTTTAGTCGCATGCAATGTCCAAAGAATGATTTGGAACGGAAACAAATGGAAAATATCCCTTATGCATCTGTTGTTGGGAGTTTGATGTATGCTCAAACATGTACGAGGCCAGATATTAGCTTTGCAGTTGGTATGTTTGGTAGATACCAAAGTAATCCAAGACTGGAGCATTGGAAAGCTACAAAGAAAGTTTTAAAATACCTACAAGGAACAAAGAATCACATGCTTACTTATAGAAAATTTGATCACCTTGAGGTGATAGGTTATACAGATTCAGACTTTGCCGGCTGTATGGATACAAGAAAGTCTACATTTGGTTATGTGTATCTTTTAGCCGGAGGAGCGATTTCATGCAAGGTCTTTTAATGCGCATTATGTTTATGTATTAAATCACATAATGTTATGACATCATATGAGTCAAGTGGGAGAATGTTAGAACTAATTGACGAATTAATTCTATTAGTGACTCATTTGAAATATTATGATGGGCCTAATTGTGATTTAATAAAATTTAAAGACTTATTGGTTATTATTATAGGAAGTGATAATAAAATAAAATAAAATAAAGATAAAATAAAATAAAAACCAACTTGATGGATGTAAGCCCCATTTTTTTTTTCTCAGTTTCATGTGTTGGGCCTGGCTCTTTCGTAGGCCCAAGGCCAGCCCTACAGTAGGATCCCAATACCCCACTCAGCATTCTCATTGTCTCTTGTTCCCTTTCAGAAACAGTCTAAGAAAACAGGAGCTCTGCTAGGGCACCCGACCTCCTCCCGTCTCCAAGCTAGCATACCCATCTTGTACCTCCTGGTAAGTCAAGCTCTAGGGTTTTCGTCCATTATTTTCACCTTTTTTCGCTGTTGAGCATGTTAGTCAAGTTAGGGTTAAGATTCCTAACGTCGTTTTGTTTGGATCTTCATGTTTCAGCTCTACTTGAGTTCCTGGAACTGTAATACCCCCTTAGTTAGGGTCTTCTGGCTTTTAGTACTCAAACAGAGGTAAGGGAAGCTAGTTTTTGCCTCTTTTTACCATTTAAAAATATTTTCTCCTGTTGTTCTTGGGTTGTTGAATACTTTTGGAATGATGAATGAGGTTTTTGGTGATATGAGATTGTCTTGGTTGCTTTTGGATATGTTCATTTTTGTGTGTTCCTGCTGCATGCGTGAAACAGTGGTGAGTGCTGTCAATCTCGCCTAAGCGAGCTCGTCTCGCCTAGGCGAGAGTGTCTGAGACTCGCCCAGGTTCTACTCGAGCAACTCGCCCAGACGGAGGATTCTTGCTTTGAGCGACCTACTGTCTCGCTCAGGCGAGAGTGACTCGCCTAAGCGAGTTCTCGAAGAAGAACCTGATGTGCTCTGCTCGCGTCCTCGTCCAGGCGAAGGATTTGATTTTGGGCGAAGGGTGATCTC
>Ga0214544_1009779_pt1 | contig 14715 bp, 8 predicted proteins | sample CNSS3metaG_FD_160074 | JGI IMG/M metagenome (GOLD analysis project Ga0214544, IMG submission 160074) | Root nodule microbial communities from cowpea collected in UCLA plant growth center, Los Angeles, California, USA - CNSS3 | ecosystem: Host-associated > Plants > Roots > Nodule | place: USA...
AATATTTACATTAATTATACATTAATAAAGTGTGTATAATATTTATTATTCCCTCTTGTTTCACTGTATAAATAAGTACGTGTACTGCAAATTGTAGATATTAATTACTATATATAATAGTTAATAATTGTAATAAAATTATTTAATATTTACATTAATTATATATTAATAAAGTGTGTATAATATTTATTATTCCCTCTTGTTTATTTATAATAGTTGTTCAAGATTTTTTATTTTACCAAAATCAACCAAAATATTAATGTTGGAATGACTTTAAACCTAATTCAATTTCACAAAACTAGTTTGAAAGGTGAGGTTTTGAACTTCACTTATATATTATGAAATTGTTTTATCTTTTATTAATGTGGGACTTATAATCGTTATAACTATTTTCTTTATTTAAATTATGTGTATAATTAAAAGAAGAGGTAATGTTATTTTGAAATTTTAAAAAAAGTATAGATAAAAAAGCAAAGTTTTTGTTAAAATATGGACAATTAAGAATCATTCTACGAAAATTGTATTAAATTTAATAAACATGACAAATGACGATATTTAGCCATAAATAAATACAACCGAGATTCATAGGGTTATCAACTAAAGAGCTATTTAATAGTAATTATGTATAATAATAATAAATAATAATAATTTGAATTAAATAATTACTAAAAATATTTAATCATTTTCGTCCATTTTGGTTGACCTACTCATCACTTCGCAGCTATAAATAGTGAAGATTCATAGATTTCTCAATCAAGGTGTCAAATAGCCAGCAACAACATATCCAAAGATGAAGATGACACGAAAAAAAATAAAAATTCGAAGAAGGGTGATATTGATCACAAAATCAAATTAAGGAAATACCAAAAGGTATTTTATTTCTAGTGAATCTTATTCAAAAACCTTTGTTAGTCTCTACGTATAATTTTGGTTTTCTCTTCGACTTGTTTATATTTAGTTTTTTCTATCAACAATAAATGATAATAAAATATTTGGAATGTGTACACATTGTTCTTCCTTTACATTGAATATATAAACTTCCTGTTTACAAAATTTAATTCATATTCATTTATTCAGACAATAAGAGGTATACCAAAATGTATCAAATTATATGAAAGTGATGATTATTTTCTAATGTCACTCTTAATCATTATGTTGTAGGAAGGACCAACAAAAGAGATAAACATTTCAAATATTTGCAGATTTTCCATACAAAGAATTGTTTGTAGCATCTGGAAAAGGGAATGCAGAATGTGATGCTTATCTTTAGGATGAAATGTGGATTCAAAGGTAATCGAAGACAAACAAAGATGAAAGAAGATTGGTAAGAGCTACCATGGAAAAAGTTAATGAAGAAGAAGAGAAACATTTTGTTGATGATTTGTAAAATTTATTCTAGAAGAAGAAAGAAATTTTGAAAAAATGTAATTTTAACTTTTCAATGTAATACTACAATTTTATTCCCATGATAATTATCATGTAAAGAAGAAAAATCAAGTGTCATTTTAATTTCTAATGCTTTATCTATTATGTTTTCTGTTTAGTTAATAAGTGTAATTTTAGTTTTTCAATAATTGGGTAACTTTTGTAAAATCATTATTCTATTTCCTTTTTTTTACTAGCTTCTGAATGGGTAAAAACCCTAGGGCGACTGTTATCAAATGATAGATACAATGTATTTTTATTTTCATTTATACCCTTACTAATAATTTTTTTAAAATTCTACAACTCCGTTGCATATGTTTCCATCAAAGAAGTGTTAATAATAAAGTTTTGTAGAGTTGTTTATTATACTATTTAATGTATTCTCTTGTTTCCTCATCCTTGCTACGACTCAAAGTTAGTAGCTTCTTTTATGTCGACAAAAAGAAATATGAAATATGTAATATTTAAAGTAGTTTAACCTTCGAAATACGGTTTAAAACATAGAGAAACAAACTAAAAAAACAAATAAAAAACTATAAAAAAATTATGACATAAAAAAAAACTCTTCTATATTCTATCATTTTAACACAATTTAACACAACGTACTTAACTTTTCTTCTATATTCTATATTCAATTGATTATTTGAAAATATAATAATAAAAATACCAATAAAAATAAAAATAAACAAAATAAAAACATAATAATGTCAATTAACATTTAGACTTGTTGCTAAAGACTTGTCGCTAAAACATTAGTGCTCGTTATATAGTAATGTGAATGCTAGAGTTATGAATTAAAAATATATTATAGTGTTTTTATATTGATTTGATGCATGAAATATAATCCTAGTGAAGTTTTTACGTATAAGTATTTCTATCCATTTAATTGCATTCTTTGGCTTAGAGTTATTTTCATAAAAATAAATTCTTTTCAATATTAAAAAGTTTTCAACCATAATCATTAAATAAACATATTTTTTTTCTATACAACATAAGTCTTTGTGGAAAAACAATGTCTGTATTATTTATTTTATTACTATAATTTGATACACTCATTTTAATAGCTAAGTCCAATGAGTTCAAACTGACTAAAATGTATTTCTGCACTATTATGGTAAAGAAAAGATCTTCCTATCCAAGAATCACAGAGTTGTCATATTCGTGTTGCCACCTTGCAAGTAAAAAACAAATGACTCACAGTCTCATCCGTGATTGCACACAAAGCACAAGTATTGCTTCCTAATCTTACTCCCCTATTGTATAGATTATCACGGGTCGACACTTTATTAATAAGCACTCTCCATGCAAAAAATTGAGCTGATGGCAAGCCTTTAGTTTTCCAAAACATGTCATATCTAAATCCTCCGTGAGCACTATTTTCAGACATCAACGTTTTATAGGCCGATTTGACCATGTAACCTTGTGTTTCGTCGTCCCTCCAAAGCCACTCGTCATCCTTTGCTATAAAAAGATTTATCCCTTCTATTTTTTTGGCCAAGTCATACAACATAGTTTTCTACCACTCAAACCAACGTCTTCTCCAAGGTATCGACCATACCCACCGATCTTCATCCCAAAAACCAAAATCCCCTAAAGTACCTTCCTTCAAGATTGTATTCGTATATAGCCTTGGATACTTTTCTTTTAACAGTTTTTCCCCAACCAAATATCCTCCCAAAACTTTATTCTATAGAACCAATTATCTCTTTGTCCACCACTAGTAATTCTCCTAATATCTCTCCACCACTAAGACTCGTGATATGAATCTTTAACGTCCTTTAAGGTTCTCCATGATCCGTACTTAGATTCTAATATATCTTTCCATATCCCTGTATGATCCTTTCCAAGTCTCCACCTCCATTTTCCTAATAGAGCCATGTTAAAACATTTTAAATCCTTTACTCCAAGACCACCCTCTTCTTTAGATTTACAAATGAGATCCCACTTTACGCATGCAATCTTCCTACCTTCCTGACCCCACCCCCATAGGAAGTCCCTTTGGATTCCCTTAATTGTTTTCCCCACACTAACCGAAATTTTAAACAGTGATAAGTAATATAGAGGGATAGAAGATAAAACTGAATTTAGGAGTGTTACTCTACCAACAAAAGATATATATTTTCCTTTCCATACAGCTAGTCGTTTTCTTATTTTTGTGACCATATCTTGCCAAAAATCTTTCCTCCTATGATTTTCCCCCACCGGTATGCCTAAATATTTAAAAGGTACCTTCATAACACTACAATTCAAAATGGTTGAGAATCTTTGAACCATGTTATCCTGAACGCCCATGCTTCCTAGTTTACTTTTGTTAAAGTTAACTTTAAGGCCAGATGCTATCTCAAAACATATAAGGATACTCTTTAAGACCACGATGTTTTGTGTTTTCGCTTTGCATACAAATATAGTATCATCTGCAAATTGTAGCATGGTAAAGGGAATCCTCTTTTGGCCCACCATAATCCCCTCGATCAATCCTTTGCTCTTTGCTTGTCTAACTACACTTGCCAACCCTTTTGCTTGACAGTGGAGCTTCGTAGTGCGACGACAGCGGAGGCTCTTGGTGCAGCGACAGCGGCACTTCGTGGTGCGGCGACATCGACGCTTCGTGGTGCAGCGAACGACGCTTCGTGGTGCGACAAGGGTTTCGTGGTGGCGCGACAGCGGAGCTTTGTACTGCGGCGACAGCGAATGCTCGTGGTGCAACGACAGCGGCGCTTCGTGGTGCGGCGAGAGCGGCGCTTCGTGGTGCGGCGACAGCGGTGCTTCGTGGCGTGGAGGTGGTCGCTAGTGGCGCGGAGGTGGTGGTTCTGGTGTGGAGGTTAGTAGACCAGCAAACGGTGAACGGAGAAGGGTTCGTGGCATGGAGGCGTGGAGGCTCGTGGTGCGGTGAACGGAGAAGAAAGCAAACGACGAACGGAGCAAAATGGCGATGATGCACTATGGAGAAAAACGGAGAAGATGAACAATGCAAACGGAAGCACAGTGAGGCGCGAGAGAGAAGAAGGGGTTCGCAAGTTTGTGCAAAAAACATTACATCGGTTATATTGCCAACCGATCTAATATGCCTGATCTAATATCCCATTTTTCCACTAGTGAAGAAATAGAAAAGGTGCTAGAGGATCCCCTTGCCTTAATCCCTTTGTTGGTACAAATTGTTCCGTTGGACTCCCATTTACTAGAATGGAAATAGTTGACGATTCTAGACATCCCCTTATCCATTTAATCCATTTTTGACAGAATCCCAATCTTTGTAGCATATAGAAGAGAAATTCCCAATTAACTGAATCATACGCTTTCTCAAAATTTGTCTTTAGAATTATACAACTTTCTTTTTTCCTCCTAACCTCATCAATGACCTCATTTACTGCCACTACACTATCGAGTATTCCCTTACCCTCAATGAATGCAGATTGTTTATTATCAATGATTTTGTAAAGAACTTTCTGCAATCTTTTCGACAGAATTTTGGATATTATCTCATACATACTCCCCACTAAAGATATTGGCCTGTACTCATCTAGTCCTTGAGGATTATCTACCTTAGGGATTAGGCTAATAAAAGAGGCATTGCATCCTTTGGGCCATCTCCCACAAATATGGAAACATTTTGCAGCCCTCACAACATCCACTTTAATGATGTCCCAGAATTGTTTAAAAAAATTAAAATTAAAGCCATCTAGTCCTGGACTTTTACTACCCTCACAATCCCATATAGCTGCCCTAATTTCCTCCTAAAAAAACTACTTACTAGTAGATCATTATCTTCCTTATCACTAGATGAGAAAACAACATTATCCAATCTAACTTTATGGTCGTGTTGCTCAAAAAATCTATTTTTATATAAGTTTTGGACCACTTCTTTTACCCTCTTTGGTTCTTCACACCATTCATTCCCTACTCTGACTCCTTTAATGCTATTCTTCCTTCTCCTCCACTTAATAAACCTATGAAAAAATTTAGTGTTTGAGTCTCCCTCCTCCAACCATTTAGACCTCGATTTTTGTTTTTCAATCATTTCAATTCTCAGGTTTACCTTTCTCAAATCTGCAAATAATTGTTTTCTCTCGGAAATACCATCTTCGTCTAGACCATATTGTTCATCCCTCTTATCCAATTGGCTTATTTTATCTATGATATCTTCTTTGTTTCTATACATGTGTCCAAACACATCCTTATTCCAAGCTTTTAGAGATAATTTTAATGTTTTTAATTTTTCTTTCAAAGTCCACATATCATTTCCATTTTCATTTTGAGCTTGCCAACACTTTATCACAAAGTCCTTAAAACCCTTCTCGGTATGCCATACATCCAAATAGCGAAAAGGTTTTGGTCCCCAGTCAATTAATATGTTTTTACAAATTAAGGCATAATGGTCAGAAACTGTTCTATCTAGAACATATTGTTTGCTCTCTGGCCACAAGTCTAGCCATTCTTGGGATACTAGGATTCTATATAATCTGCTCTTAGCAGTCCCTTTGTCTCTATACCATGTGAACTTTCTCCCTATCATAGGTATGTCTATAAGGTCCACATTCTCTATAAAAGAGTTGAATTGTCTCCTTTCCTTTTTATTACCCCCTGATTGTGACATTCCTTGCCTTTCTTCTAATATTCTAATAGCATTAAAGTCTCCTACCACACACCAGACTTTATTATTATCATCTTTCCTACACTTAATTATTTCTTCCCACATAATCTTCTTTTCCTTAAGCTCGCAAGAGGAATATACATTTACAATTGTTACTTCTTGTTTTCTATTTCCCCATTTTCCTTCTAACACAATGAAATCCTTCCCTATTCTTGATTTGGACAATGTGAACCTACTTATGCACCATATACTTAACATACCTCCTACACCATTCTCTAATCCATCATGAACCCAATCAATATTAGTATCTCCCCATATTGTTTGGCATTTTTGCGAGGTAATATGTGCCAATTTTGTCTCTTGAATGCATGCCATATCTATCATCTCCGTTGCAATTATTTGTCTCAATTAACTACCTTTTTCTATGCCTCCCAACCCTTGACAATTAAAACTTACAATTTTCATTTAGCATTATCCGTATTCCCTTCCTTATCTTTTTCTTTTTTATTGTTATTTTCCTTCTCTTCCATTTCAATTATTCGATCAATTATGATATTGTCTTCGCCTGAACATGTAAAACCTATTTGTTTGCCTATATTCCATAATCTTACAGCCTCGTCGTAATTATTCCTAAGCCAAAATAACCTATTGCAATTGCTAATATCAATATCATACAAGGAATCAGTTATGGAATGAATTGCTAACCTGAGTTTGCGTCTTTGAATAGGATCAGTGGTCAAGCTTGATCAGTGGTCAAGCTAAAAGAGGAGACGTTGATGTATCCCAAGAAAAAACTACGTTGATGTTGATCTTGGGCTTTGGATAAGCTCTCTTGGCCCAAATAGAAAAAATAATAAGAATATAGTCCAAACTACAAGGTCGAAAATGATAAATCCTATACAAATTTCTACACTAATTTATTTAAAACACAAGAAACTAGAATCACCTGATCATTGGCCCATGCTGTAAGTCCTCAGGATGATTTCCATCACTTGTTGAGTGTCAAAAGAAAATGTTAAATTTTTCAAAAATTTAATACTTTTTAATTGAGTTCTTGCGTTTAGATTCCTCTCTGAACTTAGTGATACGACTATTAACTTAATGATGTGACTAATAACTTATGTTTTCACCTTGCTTTGTTTTTGTCATTTTATAATTTTATAATTCTACAATTTTGTAATTCTATAAGTTTATAATTACATATTTTTATAATTTTATGATTATGTGGTTCTATGATTTCATGACTATGTGATTCTCTTATTCCATGATTATATAATTCTATAGCTCTAACTTTATAATTCTAATTTTACAACTCTAAAGTTTTATAATTTTACTGTCTCTACTAGAAAAAAATCTCCAACTTACTTCTTCTTCTACAAGAAAATTGTACATGAGCAATGTGATTCTTTTTAGCCTCTAAAACCTTCAAAACATTGTTACTTTCACTTTGTGGCACAAAGAATACTGTGAAAGAATTGAACCCAAACTTTACGCTTCGTAGGTGCTCATAGTAGAATACAGAGGTAGGGACCAAATTAAAAGTTGGTTTCGCAAGCAAAAGCATCTAAAGCTTTGACATGGTTCCTATGATGAAAAGAAGATTCTGGTGAGAATGTATCCAAGTGAGGTGCATCAGAAAGGAATAGTTTAAAATAGAGAAAGTAAAGTTTCGTTAATGCGTTTGAAATGTAGCCAAATATAAGTACAAAAAGTATAGAAGTATAAAAATTAAAAAGTATAAAAGTATAAAATATAAAATATTAAAATATTAAAATTATAAAATTGTAAAGTTATAAAATATAACATTATAAAATTATGTGTCAAAATTGAAATTAGGTGATAGGACAAAGTGTAACACTCCGGCTAAAGCAATATTAAAATAATATTTTCTCACTCTAATAGCAAAAGTATAAGAAAATTAAAACTTTGGCACCACTCTTTAATTAACAAAAAAAAATCTTTATTCACCGATGTACAAAATAAAAATACATATTTTGTTCTATAAATATAAAATCGTCAAATTAATAATGAAAAATAATCTTCTTCTAAGAAAATATTAAGGACAATGGCTCCACAATTGTCCCCGTCACTTTTATCTTAATTATACATCTTCACTTCTACTATCTTCTGCACTCATATAAAAATAAATAGCAAGTGGAAATTGCAACCACTGAGATAACGTAAACAATAGTTGTCATAATAGTAATTTTCACTACATTATAAGTTTGAAACACATTTTTCAATAAAAATCATAAACTCATAACATCATACAAACACATGTGTTGTCTCAAGTGCAGAGATCTCGGTCTACAAGTTCCAACTACAACTCATGCATATAGCTTACCAAAGAGTCGCTCACTAGTTGGATAGAGCAATTCTTTGTTTTCTGCAGGAATGAAGCATGTAGAGGAGTGTTCTTTTTTCTTTCTGCAGAAAGTTAAACAACAAGGAAGTATTGTTCTTCATGTTTGCATGGACTATGGGCAACAAAACATTCATAATCGAATATATCGAATATACCAAATTGTTGTTCGGAATACACATGGGGATGAGATGAAGATGTGGCCAATATGTTTATTGCATCGGAGGAGTGTACAACAGTGTGAATGAGGGACTGTTGTAGCTAAATCAAGGAGCTGCTCGAAACGCTGAAGCCTTTAAAATTGGGATGTTGCTAATGGTATGAAGCAAAAGGATTTTGAACTTATGCGGGTCTCGCAAGAATATGCCAAATGTATACTTAGGGAGGCGTACATACCGCTTTTACTCTTTGTTGGTGAATCACAATGGTGGTTCATGTGGTTTTGTTTTAGGTGGAATCAGTTGTTTTGATGGAGCTAGGATGCTAAACTAGAATATTAATGTGTATAACAATGCTTTTTGTATAAAGGTTAAAGTACTTCTCCAATGCTCTTTTTAATTAAATTTATTCTTTGTTAATAAAAAAAACAGCCGCTCACCACTAAAGCAAGAGCCCTCACTACCCCCAAAGTCTTATCAATAAAGTTAACTTCCTCACTATTCTCTCGAAGAGACTTACAGGCGAAGTGCACCTATTGTACCATCACAAATAATTTATCAAGAATCCAAGATGTCACCTCTTGCTAAAAGACACACGTCCAAACATGTCAACAACCATACCCTACCCACACAGGGTTTCTCACATAACATCAATAATCCACCACCACTCGATATATATTCACAATTCAAAAATTCACAAATAAGATAAAAAACATGTTTGAACAAGTTAAAACATGCTAAAACAATTGAAACATTTAAAACAACCAAAGTTTAAATCTAACCCTTTTTAATTTTCAACTGACTCACGTCTCTTGTTTAAAAAACTTCTCACATTTAACTCTCTAAACCACTTGAAAATTGTAGATTTGAATATTAAATTATTTAAATGCTTCAACGCTTATCTAGTTCATTCTACTTATGGTAACATTTAACCTATTTAACTAAGGAAATGAAGTTCCATCTCTTACGAGATTTAAGGTACAAAATACTTTGATAAACTGATTAAGATTTCAATAACAAATCTCACATCATATCTCACTTAAATAAGTTATTAGAAACTTAATAATATATATTTATATTTTCATAATATAGTATATATATTATCCTTAGAATATTATTTTAATTATACATATCATTAAAATATTCCATTATCTCTTATAAAATCTGTTTAATATTATTTTTAACTGAAATATTATTTACTAATAAATCTTATTTCTTAGACAATATTTTAAAATAAAATAAATATTTTAAATTATAAATAACACTTTGTTTTATATTTTACTTAAAATATTTAACCATATTTTCAATGAATCAAACTTTGTTCTTTAATATACTAATTGAAATTCTTGTCTTTTGTGTAGAAATTCAAGAGTATTACACCAGTTCTCGATAAGTTCATAAAGTGTGATAGGATAACTTGTACAAAATATATAATACAAATGCATAATATTATTTAAGATATCTACTTGTTGCAAGACAAAACTAATAATTGTATTCGGATTCTGGATTAGGTTTAATAAAATATATTGTATTGTTTCTGTGTTGGTTCTGTCTCAATGTCTCAATATGTGTAGGTTTAAAATGTAAAATGAAACAAAATTGATGCATAAAGAAGATATTCGGCCTTAGTTTTGGTAATAACCAAAGTCTAATACCTTTATAGTTTAAAATTATTTAACTTTAGAGTATTTGGCCTTGATTTTTGTCATAACTGAAACCTAATATCTTTTTAATTAAACAATTTTTTTAAATAAGAAAAATATTAAACTTAGTTAGCACCTGAACCAAAGCATAATATAGACTTTTTGATTTTAGCTTATAGCAGAGGCCAAAAAACCACCGATTTTTACCTCATTCTAATATGCTTCAGTTGTTAACAAAATTGCCTTAGGCACCGATGCCAAAATAGTTTCCTGCACTCTGGAACAAACCTTAGTTAGTCTATAAAGGGGATATGGCCCCTACCAATTTTTTTTTCATACATTCCTTCATAAAATTTATAATATATTTATATATTCTTTTTAAAAATATAATTTAATTAATTATTAAATTTGTAAAAGATAATAATATTTATTATCATCCTTTACTTACTCACTTACTATTAATTAATAATTTATCATTAAATTGCTAATATCATATTAGATAGAAAATTAATTTAAATTTGATAAATCATATTATTCGTTTTTGAGCTATATCAATCTTTAACAATAATAGGAAGTGCATTTTACTTAAACAGAAAAATACTTTTATTTTATCAAACAAGATTATAAAATAAAATTGAAGATAAATTTTTTGCACATAATATAATTATTTACATTGAATAAAATATAACTAAAAATTTTAGTTTTGGCTTAATTACAAAGAAAAATATATTAGATATATGCAATTTCTTTTATATTTATAATTATATTAAATTGTGTATTCATTTTATTTGTATTAGTTAGTTGTAGTGATAAAATATATAATATTTAACGAAAAAAGTAAATATTGAAAATATGATGGGTTAAATATGTTTTTGGTCCTTAAATTTTAGGTGAAAATTTGAATTAGTTCCTCTTTGAAACTTTGAACTAATTTAGTTACCCAACTTTAGAAATATGCGGATTTAATTATTTTAACAAAATTTTGTTAAGTTTATTTAATGTTTCAAACGCATTTCATGATAACATTTGAGTTGTTTACACGGTTTGACATATTTTCGCTTCAATGTTAGCTAGGAAACATATTTGAAATGTCAAATAAACTTAACAAAATATAGTTAAAAGAACTAAATTCATTTATTTCTAAAGATAAGAACTAAATTGGTCTAATATTTCAAAAATTGACTAATTTCAATTTTACTGAAAGTTGAAAAACCAAAAATATATTTAATCCAAATTTTAAATATATTATTTTTGTCCCATAGTAAATGGTCAAGATCCTTCGGTGCCTACATTAGTGGGATCTCACACAAGATAACATATCACTCTTTGCCAACCACGTCACCTAGTCAAAACTTGTTATGTTTATTTATGTTATATTTATTAGTTTTTTTTATATATTTAATGATATTGCATAAGTAATATGAAATATAACATATACATTAAACTATTACATTAATGACATTATTTATTAATTAAATGAATACATTAATTACTTATTATCATTACAAATAAATTATTAAATGATTACTAATTTTAATCACTAAAAATATGTTTAGAGACCAGTTTCTAAAGTAGAGATCAATTTAAAGATTAATTTCTTTGGTAGCCAAAACCTTGGGTACTAATCACTACAAGAAAATGTTTCTCTAACAACCAATTTTAGTGACAAAATGTTGTTAGTCACTATAGTAACCAATTTATAAAATAAAAAATTATTGGTTACTAAAATAGTCACTATTATAAATAAAAAATTATAATTGGTCTGTAAATTGGTTTCTAAAATTTAGCTACCAAAAGGAATTGTTCATTAAACATTAGCTATCAAGGTTTTTGCTACCAAAAGAATTGATTTCTAAAGTATTCTCTTATTAATTAATGACCAACTTAGTAACAACTTATAATTTTTTATTTATAATAGTACTATTTTAGTAACCAATACTTTTTTTTATTTTTGTAAATTGGTAACTATTGTGACTAAAAACTTTTAGTTACTAAAATTAGGTGTTAATGAATAATTTTCATATAGTGAATGTTAATGACCAATTTAGACATCAGTTCATAGTAAAAACTATTTTAGTTATCAATTTAGAAGCCAATTACAATTTTTTATTCATAATAGAAATTATTTAGTGACCAACAACTTGTAGTTTATAAATTGATATCTAAATTGATCACTATAGTGACTAGTTATTTTTAGTCACTCAAATTTGTCTTTATTTAAAAATTTTCTTATACTCTTTAAATCCTTTGAAACGGTAATTACTGTAAATATTAATATTAATCCTCTTTCAAAAATCTACTCATCTCCTATTTTTCTCATCTATATAAAGCGGAGAATCATAGAGTTTCTCATCAAAGTTATCGAATTTTAATCAATTACAAAATAATAGATTTAGTTGTGTCTGAATATTTAGTGTTTAGAGAAATGGCCAGCTGCATACACAATGACGAAGACGAGGATGACAGAGACATAAATTTTAGAAAGAGTGATGAGATTTTTTCGTAATCAAATCAAGGAAGTATACCAAAGGTAGTCTTTATATATCCCTTTGATTAATTAGATCGACAACTATTTTTCATTGCTGTGTTTTAATTAGTTATATTCATATTAAAAAAAACTGTTTGCATTTTTTTTGCTATACATATATTGAGTTCTTTTCACAATTATTTTTTCTAAAATACTTGTAAATAGGGATTATCTTCATAAAACATGTCAAAGTGAAAAGTTAACATATATGATTTAATCTTTGGCTTCAAACTCATTCTAAGCCTTTTTTTTCTTCTGAATTTCGGTCGTCTGTTCTGCACATCAAAAAGAGATGGCGAAGTTCTTTTCATTTTCAATTTTCACTTTTTTTATCCCTTTTCTTTTGTTACCTATACATTCAATTTTTGTTTTTCATGTCTTTTTATTTGTTGATTTTTGGTTAAGATTATCTTCATATAAAACATGTGAAACTTAATCTTTGAATTGAAACTAATTATATTTGGGTAACACAAACATTTATTATGAATTTCAGCATTGTGGTTTGGGGCATCACAATAATGAGTTGGTGGAGGTATTTATATGAGACTTGACCTAATTGTCTCATGTATACAAGTTTTCCGCATTGTTTATGCCATTTCACCAATATCTGGAGCTCCATTCTCAAAGATGAAGAACAAGAAAGCAGAGAATATTTCAGAGATACTTTTCCAGACATTTGCTTAATTATCAATTCTTCATCCGTCGGGTGAAATCCCAATTCAAACCAAAAACAAAACTGCAGAGAGAGATGTGTATGATGGAAAGGATTAAAGGAGAATAAGAGAAACATTTATTGATTATCTGTAACTATATGTCTGATTTTAACTTTTCAATGTAATACTACATTTGGTAGTAATTGTCATGTTATTAAGAAGAAGAAAAAGTGTGAAAGTGTGATTTCAGTTTTGAATGTAATATTAATTTGATCTGATGAATTAACGCAGATGACACTCAATGTTTGCTTTTATCCGAATAGAATACAAAGTTTTCCTCTTAAATTTTTTTTATATAATTTGACATATATATTATAATATTTTAAACTTATTAAACTATTTTGATATTATTTTATTAGGAATATTTCATTAAAATATAGGTACATCAATCAAACATACTTGTACACCATACATTTTTATTCGACCAACAACCTCATTCAAGCATCACAACCATACAACAGACCAAAAATCGGCAAAATAACTTTAAAAACATAAATCTTAGCTTCCCTTACCTGAAAAGAGCTAGTCAAAACGATCACGACCCTTAAGCGAATAAGCAAAACAGCTCCAAGAGCTGAAAATCTAAATACAGAGGAAGCATGAGATTATTACGAGGAATCCTAACGGAAAGCACGAAGATTAAACTAAAAGAGAAGAGTATGCATCGAAAGTAACTTACGTGAGTGAAAAAAAAATGGGTTAAACTCAGTTGAACTTGGATGAACCCCAAACCCTAGCAAAGAACGTTATTGTTGTAAGAGAAAGGAGGCTATTTTTCTGAAAGTTAGAAGAATGAAAGTATTTCAACTGGTTTAGGAGCTTTGGTTCCTTATGGGTCAGTCCTATGCCCAACTTATTTGGGATATTCCTTTAAAATAAAGGTAGTAAAGGAAGTGGGCCTTACAGTGAGAGTAAATACTGCATGTTAAATAAAAGTTATGAACAAGAGGTTTCTGCGCGTAGAATTAAGCTTTTACGGTATTTATTATTTAAATAGTAATAGATACATGACTAAAAATACAACAAAAAAATATTTAAATAGTAATAAATTTCAAAGACAAAAAATAATTAATTACTATAATTTATTTATATATCAATTTTATAAATTAAAAATTATTGATATCTAAAAAATAAAAATTAATGTTTAAATTGATCTCTAATTAATTTAGCCATCGATTTCAAAAGTGCCTTAATATATTTATTTATTTTGTTAATCTGATTGTATATAGATTGGAACAACTCAATTATTATTAATATCTTTGCTTTTCTGATAAAAAAAAAGTTCACTTTTTAATA
>Ga0214544_1009781_pt1 | contig 14714 bp, 21 predicted proteins | sample CNSS3metaG_FD_160074 | JGI IMG/M metagenome (GOLD analysis project Ga0214544, IMG submission 160074) | Root nodule microbial communities from cowpea collected in UCLA plant growth center, Los Angeles, California, USA - CNSS3 | ecosystem: Host-associated > Plants > Roots > Nodule | place: USA...
GGCTTCCTATTCTCTATTCTCTATTGTTTCTTCTCTATTATCTATTATTCACTTTATTTCATAACAAGAAATATATATATATATATATATATATATATATATATATATATATATATATATATATATATTTATTTATTTTTATGTATATATATAATTAATATATATAAAGATATATATATATATATATATATATATATATATATAGGGTTACTTAATTAATTGTGAATATTTTAATAATTTAAATGAGGATAGAGATATGGCGGGGACGAATATTATGGCGGGGATATATTCATCCTCATCCCCATACCCAATTGAAAAAATCGGGGATTCCCCATACCCATACCCAGTCAATGCGGGAATTTTCCATCAAAACGGGGATGGATTCGGGCAATACCCACGAAGACGGGTTTATTTGTCATCTCTAACTCTAGAAGCTTGCCTCCAACCATCGAAGCACCAGTTATTCTTCACCTTAATCATTGATATTTTCAGTTAATCACGCGCATGAGTGTTTTGTTTGTTATGTGTGAACTGTGCAATGAATCCATGTTTAAATGTGTATGAGTAGCTTCCCATTGGTATTGTCCACGGATGTCGATGAAACTGGCCAAAATGGATGTCGACATCCGGTTCTGGAAATTGAACAATGGATGTCGACATCCGTTTCATATTATTTTTTTATTTTGTGGCACCACAGATGTCAACATCCGTTTCACAAATTCTTGAAGCGGATTTCGACATCTATTTCACAGAAAAACAGAAAAAAATGAAACAAATGTCGACATTCGTTTTACAAATTCCTGAAGCGGATTTCGACATCCGTTTCACAAAAAAACAAAAAAAAATAACGAAACGGATGTAGACATTCGTTTCCCAAATTTCTGAAGCGGATTTCAACATCCGTTTCAAAAAAATAAAAGAAAAAAAAATAATAAAACAAGGACAACTGTTGGGAGCTTGAATCAGAGACAGGGACCACTGCAAGCTTGAAGCACAGACAGGCAGAGACCACAAAACAAGAGGGACCAGATTTCAGAAAACACAAAAAATTGTGGAAGAACAGAAAGAAGAAACGGAACGTGTGAAAATATTTGGGGGTGCAGTTCTGCATATATAAAAAGAAAACACTGATGGTCGCAATAAATTTCATTTACATTGCTTTCACCCAACCTGACAGATAAAAATTAGTTATGGTCAAAAAGATAATTATTGGGGATACAAGAGAAGGCTTGTAGTTCTGGGAGAAACCCCTTTCCTTGACCTCCTCCGGTAAGTTTGATTTTCTACCAAAAGAAAATTTCACATTATTACTATTATTCAATTCAACATTAATAATTTAATGTCATTTTATATCTTATACCGCTTCTGCTAATTTCTTTTTGTATTATCTGAAATATAATTGAGGACATAGTGATCCAAAATGATGGACCTTAACCACACGATTTGATACTCACTTGGGTTCCAATTCTACGATAATTATGTTATGTTGAATCTAATTCAAGTGAATATAACCAAAAAAAAAAACTAAAAAATCATCATAAATTGTGATTATAATCATCACTTTGAATGTACTTTTATGATATTTTCTCTCCCTTTACTCATGCGTTGGATGATTAGGTTTTCTATTATTAATTTTCCATTCTTTCCCTTGTGCCAAAGTTTTTAACCGATGTTAGACCTATTAGAAAGTGTACATATCCATTGTGGTCCTCCAAAGATATATGTGGCATCACATCAGTTCTTCACTTATAATTTCATCAAATTGGTCCTCTAAAATGACATAAAATTTGTCTGTCACTGTCATGTTTTTTGCTATCAATTTATATAGAAGGAACCACAACATGTTTCTCATCAAAATTGGTTCTTTGCTCATCATTGGAGCAACTCACCAAAGCTGTTAGCAAGGGGACCTACATATACCAACATATAACTCAACTCATTTTTATACATACAGTTTTTTTTTTTCAATTCAAGTAACACTAGCTATTATATATATACAACCACAAGAAACTTTTCAGTGTTTGTTGCAGCTACAGTCTAAAAGAAAGTCACGTTGATTAGTTCATGAATAACAATGTCGAACAATCTTTTATTTATCAGTCTTTTTAATATACCTGAAAAGGGGCAAGCAAATATGTGAAAAGGAACCTTTTTTTTTTTTAGCATGGTACACAGAACTTGTGTTCAGGTCAGGGACACGTATGTTATTGGTTGTTGGAAAACGTCCCTGTTACTTAGGCCAGAGCATCTCTGTTTTTGGATCCTAACAATCTCGGAACGTTTTTGGTGATTTCAAAATGTTCAAACGTAGATTCTGGGAACTTCTTAAAACGTGGAAAAGTCACCCTCTAAAGTCTGAACCTGTGATTCCAATGCAACCCCTCATTATTTTGACCATGATGTTACAGAAACAGAAAACAAAGCAAAATTTGATCGCGTATCCCACTATTTGGAAAAAAGAAGAAAGCCAATGTTAATCAGAGAGAAGTGAACTTACATTAATGGTAACACAAGAAGGGAACTTGGTTGATTTCAGAAGGATCCAAGATATTTTTGAATTTAACCATAATTGTTTTGAATGATTAGTATTTGTAAATTGTAAGAAAAAACAACCTAGTTGGCGGCTACAAGAGAAGTGGTTGCGGGAAGTCCAGGTACGCTGACCTTTTGATGTTGCTTTGTGGATGGATGAAAGCATTAGCCTTTTCCCAACCGAGAAAGAAAGAAAAATTGGCTTTTGCTCTTTCTTTCTCTCTCTCTCTCTCTCTCTCTCGGTGACGTGTCCGCCATTCTCACTCCATACCTTCCTTCCCCGTTCTTCTTTCCTTCTTCTCCAACCGAAAACAAAACGTAAGACTAAAATAACATTAAAAAGGTTCCTTTTTCTTAGTCTTCCACGAACCCCCCGTGATCTTCGCCTCACTGTTACCATTCATTCACACGTAACCACATCGGAACTCACTCACTTCATTTTTTGACGGCCAAACCCAATCCTAAACCATGCAAGTTTCCTCGTCCTGGTTCGGAACCTTACCTTGCTCACACGTTCGCTCCCTCCCTCTGGAACCCTGTTCCACCTCAACCACATGGCTTTCCGCTGCCTCCTGCACCCACTCTCCTTCTACTAACGTCTTATCCACGCGCCCTCGTCCACAACCCTTCACTTCTCTCTCCTTTCTCGTCTCCCAGAGAAAGGGCTTCACGCTGACCTCGCTGGCACCGATCAGAAGGACGAAGAAGAGAAGAAGAGCGTTGCGTGTTTCCGCTGTGTTCGAGCGCTTCACGGAGAGAGCGATAAAAGCCATAGTCTTGTCGCAGAGGGAAGCCAAAGCGCTTGGAAGCGAATTGGTTTATACGCAACATCTCTTGCTGGGGCTCGTGGCTGAGGAGGATCGCTCTTCCGACGGTTTTCTCTCGTCTGGTATCACTGTTGAGAAGGCGCATGAGGTTGTTCGTGGTCTCTGGCATCGGAACACTTCCGCTCGTGGTGGGGCTAGTGATGATGACAAAACAAGTGCCACGCAGGTTCCCTTTTCCGTCAACGCGAAGCGAGTGTTTGAGGCTGCGGTTGAGTATTCAAAGTCGCTGGGACACAAATTCGTTGCCCCGGAACACATTACTGTTGGTTTAGTTAAAGTTGACGATGGAAGTGTTAGTAGGGTCCTTTACAGGTATAATTCGATACCATGGATTTATTGTCCTGAGATCTTTTTGTTATGCTTGGATTTTCAGTTCTTGATATTGTGAAAAATTGCTGATAAACGCTATTGACATGACAGTAATTGTAGACATGAGATTTTAATTTATGGTTGCATTCATGATCACAAGTCTTTATATGGTACTATATATGCAAGATCTATGTTTAAATTTTAAAACGCGTGTAACTATAATCTTTTACAACATAAAACTATATACAACCTTCCATGGTCCTCCTTGTGGTTTCTTTATATTTGACGTTGTAGAAAATTGCAGACAAATGTGTTCGACTTTATTATGTGCAGAATTGAGTACGTGTAGCTATAATTCTTTTTGCTATTGATGTTGGTAGTATACAAATATGATTTCAGATTGGGGACAAATGGACACCAATTGGCAGCTGTGGCATTCTCTAGATTGCAAAAGGAGATTGCTAAAGACGGTAGAGAACCTAATACGCTGTCCAAGGGGATGCCTAACAAATCGATTTCTAGAAAAGGTTCTGATGGTGGAGCCTCTGGCACAACAGGAGGTAAGAAAATATATAAGTCTGGTGTTTTGTACTTTTGTGTTTGAAGGATGAGGACTGAGAAGAGCTTTTTTGTCATCATTTTCTGGTTGTCAGAGGAGAGTCCTCTATCACAATTTTGTGTGGATCTCACTGCCCGTGCAAGTGAAGGACAAATTGATCCCGTTGTTGGCCGAGAAGTTGAAGTTCAGAGAATAATTCAAATACTATGCAGGAAAACAAAAAGCAATCCCATTCTTCTTGGTGAAGCTGGGGTTGGAAAAACTGCTATTGCGGAGGGCCTGGCACTTCGCATTGCAAAGGCAGATGTTTCTCCCTTTTTATTGGTACGTGTATCGTGTATCGATACGTGATTGATGTTTCTAAAGCTTTTCTTTTTTCTACTCTGCCCTTTGTCTATTTCGGGGTGCTTTGTGCATGTGATTTTACTTTTTGCTTTGTGTTCTGCAGACAAAACGTGTGATGTCCTTGGATATAGCCATGTTAATGGCTGGAGCAAAAGAAAGAGGAGAGCTAGAGGAACGTGTTACAAAGTTGATAAAAGAAGTAATAAAGTCAGGTGAATACTGTAATATAAAAGGATGTACAAGAGTTAGATGAACATGAACACATGCTTGATGTGCTACAAGAGGATTGTTTTAGCTCTCACTGATTATTCTCGAAATGCAGGTGATGTCATTCTCTTCATTGATGAAGTTCATATACTTGTTCAGGCAGGAACAGCTGGGAGAGGAAATAAGGGATCTGGCCTTGACATGGCGAATTTACTCAAACCTGCACTTGGAAGGGGTCAATTTCAGGTGATTATTAGTTAATTCTATTCTGAATGACGCCCCAAGATAAACACGTTTTCTGTTTGAGTAACGTATAAGATTAAGGTTGGAGATCAAAGTATGTGGTTAGTAACTTAGTACTTACTCCATATCTACATACAGGTGTCCGACACCACCCTTTCAAAGTTATTTTACTGAATAAGGTTATTAATTTACGTTTGGAAGCTGCACTTCAAGGTTGAGATTAGTAAGAAAGATGTCTTGATGAAAATTTGGGAAGTTATCATACTTGTTGTTAGACTACCTTGGATCATATCATATGTTCTCTTGAATGAATGGCCATGAAGTCCACTTGGAGCTGCAAGAAATATGAATCATAAGAGTGTTAGTTGTTAAATATCTTGCTTTTCAGTAAATTATGGAGTCAAAAGGGTATATGTATAGATAATTTCTTTTTATTAACAGAGCAACCTGTTACTGAAATGAGGGAAAAAGTTGTTTGTTTAATTATCCTTGAGTCTCTCCCTCAGTTTCTCTAATTTCCATCTGACTGGGTCCTGATAGTTTTTATCTTAGATGCACTAAGGATTGGATAATATGAACATCTTGTAGGAGACATTTGTACCAAGTTTAATGAACTAGAAGGTAATAGGGATGGGAGCGTGTAATGCATGGACTAGGCTGGTTGATAAGAATTTACAATTCGACTCGTTCATAAAGTCATGAGATAGCGAAGCTTTTTCTTTTTCAAATTTTGTGATTTATGAAACCTCTCTGATCGCTATTGTGCACTTGAGGGAACCATCGGAAAGATTATAATCATGAAGTTGATATAATTTTCCAAGGATCATAATTCAACCCCCTCCCTGGAACTTGTGGCTTTTCCTGCCACCTTTAGTCAAAATTATGGTAGCTAATTATGCAATTACCAGAAATAAATATATTCAATAGTGTTAAGACAATGTTGGTGCTGCGGATGGGGCTGGAGCTTTTTCTTGGTTGATAAGTGGGAGCATTGAATAACCTATTTTCTGTTGATAAGCGGGATTGTCATTGCAAGATAATCCTTATTTTCTTCATAATCAAGAGTTATATTACAAGATATACGCACACCATAGCTTGTCTTCTATTCATAGTGCAATAACTTCATCTTCTTTGCAGTGTATTGCCTCAACCACCATAGATGAATACAGACTTTATTTTGAAAAAGATACAGCGTTGGCTCGACGATTTCAACCTGTTTGGGTTGATGAACCGAGTGAGGTTGTACTCCATATTTTATGTCTACATCATTATGTGCCATTCTAATCATAATTTGATTTCTTATTAGACTACATAATTCAATATATAGGATGATGCGATTAAGATCCTTACGGGCATACGAGAGAAATATGAGGCATATCACAAATGCAGATACACAGAAGATGCTATAAAGGCTGCAGTTGATTTGTCAGCAAGATACATAGTTGGTAGGTATCTACCTGATAAAGCTATTGACCTCATAGATGAAGCAGGAAGCAGGGCTCGTATTGTAGCCTTTAGGAAGAGAAAGGAACAAGAAACTGGCATTCTTTCTAAGTTGCCAGCTGATTACTGGCAAGAAATCAGAGCAGTCAAGTCCATGCATGAAATGGTAACGACATTGCTTCCAGTATTTTGCTGTTGCCTGTATCAGTTGCTTACAGTTTTAATTTAAGATGACATTTCTTTCTCACTGGTTCAGGAGAGCAAGCTTAAATACTATGGCGCTTCCAACATTGACGAAAACAATGAACTCATACTGGATTCATATTTATCTTCTACAACCACGGATGATGAGTATGTTACTTGATTTCATAATCAGAGGGCATTCTTTTGTGTGTGCCTGGATTTGATTTCTGAGTGGCTAACACGTATTGTTTTGTCTTTAGACCAATAGTAGTTGGGCCAGAAGATATAGCTGCAGTTGCTTCCCTCTGGTCAGGAATTCCTGTGCAGAAGCTGACGGCTGATCAAAGAATTCTTCTGTTAGACCTTGATAATCAACTTCGCAAGCGTGTGATTGGACAAGAGGAGGCTGTTGCTGCCATTTCCAGAGCTGTGAAGAGATCCCGGGTTGGCCTCAAGGATCCTGATAGACCAATAGCTGCCATGTTATTCTGTGGTCCTACCGGGGTTGGGAAAACAGAACTTGCAAAATCTTTGGCTGCATGTTACTTTGGATCGGTAAGAAATCACAAAATATACGTTAAACAATAATAATTAGTGTTAATGATCTGAAGTGATTCCATTACCACTTACTGTTCATCTTTTAATAATTAACCTTTCATGTAAATTGTTTCAGGAGGCAGCCATGGTACGATTAGACATGAGTGAATACATGGAGCGGCACACAGTGAGCAAATTGATCGGATCTCCCCCAGGTTATGTTGGTTATGGAGAGGGTGGCGTTCTAACAGAAGCTATTAGAAGAAAACCTTTTACCCTGTTATTGCTTGATGAAATAGAGAAAGCTCATCCAGATATATTCAACATTCTTCTTCAAATTTTGGAAGATGGTCAACTTACTGATTCTCAGGTTTGTGAATGTGGATTGTCAACAGGATTTCTGATGCAGAACTTTTTTCCTTGAATTTCTATTGCATCAATGTAATGTGAAGTTTATCATGTTGCTGGTGTCCTAAAGTTGGTGTTTAATGTTTGTAAAACTGGTTCAAACAGGGTCGCAAAGTTTCATTTAAAAATGCATTGGTGGTAATGACTTCAAATGTGGGGTCTAGTGCAATTGCTAAGGGTCAACACAACTCTATAGGTTTCTTGGTTCCTGATGATAAAACAACGTCATACAATGGCTTGAAATCGATGGTAATTGAAGAACTAAGGACATATTTTCGTCCAGAATTGCTCAACAGGATAGATGAAGTGGTAGTGTTTCAATCCCTTGAGAAGTCACAGGTTGGTGAAGTTTTGGTTGTGATTTTTATTGTGCATATTTTAGATGATGTTTTGTTGGTGTAACTAGAGGGCCGTTTTATAATGAATAGTTTTGCTACTTTTGAAAACGTTTTGAAACTTTAAGGATGTTGTGACAGTTACTGAAGATATTGGATTTGCTTCTTGAAGACATGAAGAAAAGGGTGTTGTCCCTAGGAATCCATGTTAAGGTTTCTGAAGCAGTGAAGAACCTTGTTTGCCAGCAAGGGTATAACCCAACATATGGTGCTAGGCCTCTGAGAAGGGCCATTACATCACTGATAGAAGATCCATTGAGTGAGGCATTTCTTTTTGGAGAGTGCAAGCCAGGTGACACTGTCCTCGTTGATTTGGATGCTAATGGTTACCCTTTTGTTACAAATCAGCTTGATAAGATTGTCAACTTATCTGACTGACACAACCAATGCCCGTAATTAATTACTGTACAGAAGCAGAAGTATATGATAGGTATACATACACATAATATCACAAATGTTTTCTCTTTCGTAGCATAGCTATTTCATTCTTATGAACCACCACATCAACCAACACATTATTCCATGTAAAACTTTTGTCCACAAACATTCTATTCAAATTATATTCATTTATAAAAACCAACCATACATGCTATACTTCAACAACTTCGTTTCTGTTTGCATGATCAAAATATTGTCCAATTTTATCATTTCAATTTATTATCTTCATCATTTTTATATATGTAACCACAATATTCAATTTAAACCATTAGTCTCAATATTTACACATCTTCTATTCGCAATTCTAATATTTCTTTTGCAATTTTAACCCACTTAATTTTTATCTAATTTATTATTTTACATTTTAATTAGTTAAATTATTTTTCAATTATACCTTTCAATAAATATTGTGGGCATATGTTCCAATTATACCAAAATGGAAATAAAAAAATGTATGAAAAATTGAGTATTGAAATAAGTTGCACTTTTTGCTAGAAATTGAAATAAAATAGAAATTAAAAGTTAAAGATTTTAAAAATTACAATTTTTCTAAAAAAATTTGACCTTTTTTCTGACTTTCTTTCGGTCCCTATTGCATCGATATAAGTTAATTCTCTAATTTCAAAAATATGTAAACGTAGTTATTTTACATTTAAATTTAATATTCAGAGATAATTTTTACCATTATAAAATAAAAAAAAGACACATTTTAAAAATTTTGAATATTGATTCATCAATGTTAAAAGATGGGAATAAAAATAATGTTTCTCTAAACATAAAGCATTAAAACCACCATTTTTATACAAAATGAAATAAATAAATTCTTTTTACTTATGGGCCCGTTGCGAGTAACATGCATAGGCCCATCCCTCTATAACTACACGCACCTTCCTTCTACTGGATCACGCCACGATTTTATCACGTGATTGCGTTCCTGCGGTGCCACCGGAGACTGGAATCAATTTTTCTCTTCCGCGCAAATTCTAGGGTTTTGCTTTTCATTCTCAGCCCATTTCCACAGCATGGCCACCACTGAGAGCCTAACAAACGGACTACCTTCGCTGCCACCGGAAAACGAAAACGACGCCGGAGACAAATTAGCGAATTCGGTGAGCCAACTCAACAACCTCTCCATTGCCATACAAACCTTCAAGAGCAGGTACGACGAACTGCAGAGGCACTTTGATTTCATCGAACAGGCCATCAACGCAAGGACGAAGGAACTCCAATCGTCAGGGTCCAACGCCTCGCCAAATGCGAAAGAAACAACCGAAGCCATCGTCTCTCGATCAGAGACTGGTAAAACGGATTCCAATCCGAAGCCAAAACCTAAGGCGGAAGAGGAAGAGGAAGAGACAGAGAAAGGGAAAGTAAAAGAAGAAGAAAAGGAAGAGGACGAGCTTCTTTCGCTTTGCAAAACGATGAATAGCCGCGGCCTGCGTAAATACGTGTTATCGCGTTTATCCGAGCCGGCGTCGCTTCGGGAACAGGTTCCCGTTGCGCTGAAGAGTTCGCCGAAGCCTTCGAAGCTCGTGTTTGAATGCATTGGGAGGTTTTTCCTCCAGGGAAGCAAAGCGTACACGAAAGACTCGCCGATGATTCCAGCAAGGCAGGTTTCGGTTCTGGTTTTGGAGTACTATTTGCTCTCTGGACGTGTTGGTAACGAGGAGGAAGTGGAGGCTTCGTTGAAGAAAGAGGCCGATTCGGCCGCGGTTGCGTGGAGGAAGAGGCTCATTGTTGAAGGGGGTTTGTCGAAGGCCTCTGAGATTGATGCCAGGGGTCTGATTCTGTTCGTTGCTGGCTTTGGGATTCCTGCTGCTTTCAGGGATGAGGATATATGCAACTTAGTGAGTGTTAGCAATAACAGAGAAATCTTCGATGCCCTGCGCCAGTCTCAGCTCTTGCTTAAGAGGGTTTCAGGTATACATTTATATGCATTGTGTGCTTTTTGTGAATGCAGTAATCATAGTGATAGTCTGATCAATATGAATAAGATATTGTGCTTTACTGCTTTGTTGATAAAATTTGAAAGTTGTGACAATGCTAAGAAATGGAATGATTTTGTTTCCGTCATATTAGTCAATATCTATGGTTTCCATTGGGGTTTAAATTGTCAACAAGCTAAGGTGTTGCCTTGATTACTTGTCAGATCAGAATACTGAAAGAAATTAAATTGTTTTCTTTGCCTAAACTTGAGTGGCAAGGCAGTGTAAATGGCATCTATAGGTAAAGTAGCTTTAGCTTCTTCCATTTAACGAGACTCAAAGTGGATGAGATTTTTTATAGACAATGTGAGACTGTTTGTTGACAGTATACTGTTTGCAATCTTTTTTGGTTAATATTTGTATTAGCTTTGTATTTTCGCAAAAATAAACATCTTCTGAATATTATCAACTGCATATTTCTCTCACATTTTCTTTTCTATTTTTCTTCTGATAGTAAAAGAAAATCATCGCCCAAACTACTAATTATGATCTTTAGATTTTGGCATGGATTTTCTTGTTGTTTAAAATACGAGGGAGTATGAGACATTGGTCTGTTGAATGGTGGAAAATAATATGCGACTCACTGACACTCCACCCCATGACACCTTTTCTTGCATCATAAAATTGTATTGAAAAATTTGTCAACACCTTACCAATTGTAACATCCCATTTTAGTAGTATAATACTAATAAAATAAGACATTTCATTACAATATTCAAATGTAGGTTTTACGAAATAAAAAGTATATTAATATAGTCCTCTTGAGAGTTTAGACTATAAAATTATACCATTTATACAACAACAAAAACTTTAAAGGTATTCCTATACTAAACGTACATCTACTCATATATCTGTTGCAAGCTCACAACTCTAATCATAGACTTCTCATCTGTTAGAGCTGTCTTTAAACCTGCATCTTCATTTGCTCCCACCAAAATGGTGATCATCGCAAAAGAAGAACAAAACAAGGTCACAAAGTGCAAGGGTAAGCTAGTTTACAAAAGGGTTATCCTAAAATCATTTAAATCATATCAATTATAATTCATACATGGGAAACTACAATCAATTCACATAAGTGCACACAAACAGTTGACACTAAACTTAATTATTTGGATACATGCATTTGGAATCAGAATTAAAATTCTACATTCTCGCTTAAGCTAGATCTTTCTCGCTTGGGCGAGACTGCTTTTGCTTGAGCTAGAAATTCTTGTTTGAGCAAGACTGATCTTGCTTAAGTTAGGAATTCTCACTTGAGCGACAACTCAAACAGAGAACAAAGTGACATTCTACTATTCTCGCTGAATCTAGATATTTCTTGCTTGGCCGAGACTTATCTCGCTTAAGTTAGAAATTCTTGCTTAAGCTAGAATAGCAGATTTTCACTGATTTCATCATGCAAAACCAAAAATCCCAAACAAAAACAACACAACCACTTCGATTTAGTGCACTCATCAATCCAACACATCAAGATGCAATCAAATACCGGGATAAACAATTTATTTCGAAATTTAACAGAAGAACCTAGCTTCCCTTACCTCAAACGTAGACCAAAATTGAAACAATGAAGAACCCCCAAGATGATTTTCAAGTTGCAAAACCCCAATCAACCTAAAGAAACCAAAATGACGGAAATACAGTGAAGCATGAGGCTCTAATCAGAACTCAAGTAGAGATAAACACCCTCAAACAGACGAAGGAGACGAAGGTTAGATTTTTCAACTTACGCAGATGAAGAAAACGTTTGGTTTGATTTGAGGAGGACTCCGCAAAGATCCCAAATCTGGCCTCAGTTTCAAGAAGAGAGAAAAAATGAGCTGTTGTGGGGTGAGAAAAGCAAAGAGAAAAGGGTAGGACAGTGGCTGGGAAGTAGAGAAAAGTTGAGAGAAAAGGATGGTGAGGAAGCTGAGGGGGTTTGGGAGAGGGAACTACCTTTGCTCTTTTCTTTTTAATGAGCACACATATAGTAAAAGAAATGGGTTTTACACCAATCATCAATTATTGAAAATGAACATACCCTTTAATTTCATTGCCCTCCTAACGGTCCTCGTCCTCTTCCTCAATCAGGCATGTTGGCCTTAATGATTATGATGAATATGTTGTTACTTTCTACTCTGAAAAGTTGTTTTCTCATTTTTTATTTATATTGGCCACAGATATTGCAGATGGGATGATAAGAAAAAACATGGTTGTTAAAGCTGTTGATTTGGCTTATAGCTTTGGGCTTGAAGAGAAATATTCTCCTCATACAGCTCTGACTTCATTTCTACAGAAGTCTGAAGAAACTTGGAAGAAATCCAAACAAGATGCAAATGATTTTCCTAGTGCGCTGGTATGTTATAGCTGGTTTCCAATATTTATTATAGTGAGTGTTTTTTTTTTTTTCATATGAATATTAACATTATTGACACATGTTGATATTTCACAGAAGCAAGCACATGAAAAATATTTAGCTGCTTTGAAATCTGTAGTGAACTGTTTGGAAGGCCACAATATTGACTTTGTAAAACTTCTTCCTGGGTGGGAACTTAAGGATAAGATTATCAACTTGGAGAAAGATATTAGTGATATCAATATAAAAATTGAAGAGAAGTCGATGATCAAGAGAAAAGTAGATAAAAACAACTCATCTAACAAAATGAAGGTTCCAGAGGCTAAACGAACAAGGTTTGGTGGAAGAGATGCGTCTGTGCTATCACCCTCAATCGCGGCTTTGCACGAGCAAAGGATTGTAAGTCGTATGGATGGAAATAGCTCGTATGAAGGTTCATTGGCAGCGCATTTGCTGGACGGTAGATCATATGGTTACCCAAATAGTTATCTCAGTGCAGCATCCATACAACTTGGATCTGTTTCGGATTCGTTGGCCGAAAAATATCTTGGAACTACAGTTGCAGCAAGTGGGGCTAATATGCTTGGAGGAGGTATGGGTGGTTCATATTCTGGGTATCAGGGGGATATGATAAGAGATAATGTTGGGACAGTGCTAAACAGCAACAGTTATAGATGGCATGGAGTTGGGGAAGGGGCATCGTTGTCTCATGATAGGTCAGTTGGGCAGAGTTTTGTGGGGCAATCTACAGCACTAGTAAATAATTTGTATGGGAAAACATCTCAAGAAGGTTTTGCAGGAGTGCCAGAGCATCTCTCTATCGGTGCTTCAAGTCGCACTGGAGCTTCTGATTTGTATAGCTTCGCTGATGGTGTTTTCGATTCATAGTCATTCCTGGGTAGTAGAGTTCTCCAAATTACTGTTCTGATCATGCTCTACAAATTGTATGATGTTAATTTTGTTCTCAACTTGCATCTAGCGTTTATAGTGATAGCCATAGCTACCATATGTTCATTTTGAAAGGTATTTACTCAGCCCTCACCTCCCTAAAAATATCCTCGTTGCGAGGTGGCCATGTACAGTTCTTATTTGTATTACTCCCGAAAAAAATCACTTTAACGGCTCAGTGAGGCTGTATGGTCTATTTTTAATCTTTCAAAGTTTTCAAAATTGACTAAATGGTAGGTAAAAAGGAAAATTCTAGTGTTTCATCGGTAAAAGTCTTCGAGTTCATTTTATTTTCTTATTAACGACGGTTTTACAGAAATTAAATCTAAATTCAAAGTATGGGCGGGCGGGGCAGGGAACTAGCTCCAATCTTCTAATATAGGTTAGATGATGATTTTATATTTTAGTTTTTATTCGATTTGGTTCTCTAATTTGGTATTCTGTATTATATGGGTTTGGTTTCTCTGCTGTATAATTTAGCCAACGAAGTGAGAAAAAAAAGAAGTAAAGGGGTGGTTTTCGACAATGCGAGCCGTCGGTCGTTCACTGGCGGGATTCCTTTATCTTCACAAATTAAAGTACTGCATCTCTCCACCATCGAGCCTCCTCCTTTGAAACCGACGCCTCCTCCGCTACTGGCGCCTCTTCTTTTTGTTTCTGGTTTGTGGAGACTGCCACCAGACTTTTCCAAATCATCACATGTTTTTCTCTTGTTTTATGGTTTATGGAAGTTTTAGTCAACTGGGTGTAAAAGTAAACCTCTCTTTTCTTTAGCAAGCCATGGAACAAACTAACATTAACATACTATGTTTCCATAGTTTTGTTTTTTTTTTTCTAAAAAAAAAAACTATATTTGGTGAACTTTCTTAATTGTGGAGTTTTTATTAACTTATATTCATCTTGGCCGTTTTTGGTATGCTTTTTCTTGTGGTTTGATGTGATAATCGTTATCTTCATGTTATAAAGCTCGAGTTTTTCCTCTTTTTTTTTTTTTTTATTTTTTTTTTTTTAAAAATAATTGGT
>Ga0214544_1009783_pt1 | contig 14710 bp, 7 predicted proteins | sample CNSS3metaG_FD_160074 | JGI IMG/M metagenome (GOLD analysis project Ga0214544, IMG submission 160074) | Root nodule microbial communities from cowpea collected in UCLA plant growth center, Los Angeles, California, USA - CNSS3 | ecosystem: Host-associated > Plants > Roots > Nodule | place: USA...
TTTTTGTTTTGAATTCCAGATACACAAAATTTATATTTTAAATTGTACATTTTGAAATACAAAATTATATAATTTGTATTTCGAATTAAACAATATGAGATACAATCAATAATGTATGAAATATATTTTGTATTCTTGATTGTACATTATGAAACATCTTTGAGAACTTGCATTCTGAAACTAAAAATGAAAATTCTAAACTAGAAAGTAAATGTGAAATTTTTGGTATATGAAAATGCAAGATGAAATTATGGAAGTGCATGAATAAGCAACCAAAGTTATGTTTTATGGGCCAAGGTGGATGTTTGTTAGATTGGTCCCAAAAATAAATGTTTAAAATGCATCTACTCTTCTAAACTTTTCATATCGTTTGACCAAAAACTTATGTCGTCAAATAGTCCACACTATGAAAAACGTATGTCTCGAATCACGGAATTTTGTTGTAGAGAAATCACAACGTTGTTTACAATATAAATATATAAATATATATATATATATATATATATATATATATATATATATATATATTATTGTCAATGTGATATACATGAGAGATTAATCAACATGGAACTTTCTCTGAAGTAGAACCTGTTTTATTTTAAGGATAAACCAAAGAAGGTACAACAATTAAATTAGACTAATGATGCAAAGGTGATCCAAGCCACGAAATAAAGATTAAATACGACACAAAAAAAAAATTACAATTTTCTAGGATTTGAATCAGTTTGTTTGAATTTAAGTGAACTTGAAATTTGAATTTGATTTTTTTAATTAAAGTATCCAAATATGTTGATAATTAACTTTGTTGAAATATTTTTTAATCTTTAGTTATTGCCATTTATTTGATTTTGTAACTGAAGTAACCATATGTTAATAATTTATTGGGTTAAAATATTTTTTTATCTTGAGTGATTTTCACTTTACAATATTTTTATGAATAAGAACCAAATATTTTTATTTTCTAATTTATTAAATAAAATTTTAATATCTAAAAAGTAATAATAAAAATATCAATAAAATTAGAGAAAAAAAGTAAAAAATAATAATAATGTCAATTATCAATTTATATAAATTCATAATATGAAAATGGATGAGTATATATTTATAATTGGAGAGGCCATAAAATATAAAAGTTAGAGGATTCGGTAAGAATAGTTTTCTTAAAAAAAAAATTATTGTATTATTTTTTAGGTTATGCATTTACTGCTATAATCTATTTAGATTCGGTAAGATTTGTAAGCAAGTTTATTTATAATTATTATTACCGTTTATTGTTCTTAATTGGAGAAATCTTATTGGAACATGCAAAATAATAATATTAATATTATTGATTAGATTATTCTACAGGGATTTGTTGAAGTCTCATCCAAACCATAATGCTTCATGTCATAACCTCTTGACAGTCCAACTTTGCATATCTTAACCATGCTTTTCAAGTGTACTTTTTGTTTTTATTCTAATTATTTTAGTAAAAATTTCATATTCAGATGGAAAAAGCAACCACACAACCAAAAATATAGATAATGCGGTATATTAATTTCTCCCAACTTGCAAGAAGAATCTATGAGGATCAAAATAAAGTTGCAACAATAATCACAATTAAAGAACACATCAATTTTAGTGTGGAAAATCCCTCAATTCAAAAGTAAAAATCACGAGTCGTCTAAATCAAAGAAATCGTTCCACAATAATCAAAAGAGTGTACAAATGAGTCTTAACAAACTGCACAAACAAGTGTTAACATACAACCAAACAACAAAGCATCAAATCTTGTTAATCGAAGAACAAAGTGACAAAAATCCCTAAAATAGAACTAATGAGCAGGACCAATATCTCAAACCTGAGATCTCCAATTGACGATCCGAATGATCATAATGAAGAATCATATGCTGCAAACATTTTGTCAAAGTTTCAACCCGATCCAACAATTAACGAAACCACAATCGTCAATTTACCGAGACTGCACAGTGTGAAAAATCTGCATAATTTTCTCCCCTCTCTCTTTTCTTCATGGTTGTGTTTTTTGTCACTCAATGCTCTCACACTCTATTGACTTGGAAGCTCTCTTACTCATCTTAAGTGAGTTGAGTCTGATCAAGTATATGGGTTTTAGCATAGTTGGGAGCCCAAACCCATATATTCAAATAGAAGTTTACCAAGACAGTTACTTGACTTTGATTAAGGCGAAGAAATTTCCTCTGATCTTTGTTTATGAGGACCTACAATTGTTACAATTGTGCATGCACTTTGTCTTTTGGTTCTCCATTTTTGTCCACTAATGGGAGGTCTTGTGATGGTTCAAATAAGATCTTATTCACTCATTAAACAAATCTATGTGATTTGGCTCCAAGTGAAAAGAATATGAATTACATTTTTGTTTTACTTTAAGTTATATATATATATATATATATATATATATATATATATATTTAATATATTCTAAAATTTGTTAATTTTTTAGTTGTATTACGTAAATTATGTAATATAATTTTAATTTAAATTATAAACAATTATAATGAATTTTAAAATTCATTATAACTATTTACAATATAAATTTATTAAAAAGATTTGAATATTCAAAATAAATTTTACATTTATCTAATCGTCTTATCATTTGATTTTTTCGGTCAATATTATTACTTTTATATTTCCATCTCTAACTTCCACTTAGTTTCTTAACTCATGGATCAACTTACTCCATCTCGTAAAAGCATGTTTATTGATGAGTTACAGAAGAAAAACGAGTTACAGAAGAAAAACGAAAGTAAAAGTCATATCATATTATTTAGAAATGAAAAATATTTCAAGCATTTAATAAATAACAAAATTTATTATAATTTAATTAGAAATATCAAATTTATGAGATACTTAAAATTAAAAATTAATTTGACAGATATTTAAATCAATAGTTTAATGAATTACCATATCATTTACCATAAAATGAACTTTGAAATAAATGATTCACTGTATTAATATTTTAAAAAATTAGAAATTAAATATTTGATTAAATGAAAATCGCGTGTTAATACATTTGAGGTTTTCTATTTCAAGCATAAATAAGTTGACCTTTGAAATTAATAGTTTACTTGCTATTCAGTTTGTCATACGGTTTGATGCAAAAGTAAAAAATGAAAAAAATTTAGGAGCAACGTGCATTGTAGCCATACCTGGTGATGTTAAATCAAAATCCACAGTAAAAGATGTGAAGCAGAGAGTCCACTCCACATTGGTGAATAGAGATGTGAAAAGGACAACGTTTTGATGAAGATATGGAATGAAGTTGCAGGAAGGGGCAAAAAGTGTATGAGTCAACACTGCTTTCTCATAGAGATTCCACATGCAATGCACACACACACATTTTCTGTATCTTTCCACAGATAGGGACCCTCTTCCACCAATCCTATCATAATTATTGTGGAAAAACCGCGTCTTTGGAATTTGAAAAAGGCTAAGAAGAATTTTGAAAGGATGTTTGGAATGGGCACTAATATATATATATATATATGCATTCCAACCAAATGCCGATTGCATTATGAGAAATAGATATTTGAATATGAATGAATGAATTATGGGAAAGTGTATTTGCAGTTTGGTGCTTATGGCCTTCTGTATGATGCCTGAGCTAGCATCTCCCACCATCCCTCCTTCTTCCATCAATCAGGAACGACAGGCTTTGCTCAACACCGGTTGGTGGAATGATTACCGTAATATCTCTGACCATTGTGATTGGGTGAGTATAGATTGCAATGAAGCTGGAAGTGTTATTGCTATTTACAGAGGGGAGATTCCTTCATCACAAGAATTGCTTTGGATAGATAAGTTGAACTTCACTGCCTTCCCCAATTTAGAGCATCTGCGTCTAACTGGAATGGGTCTGAAAGGAAGCATCCCCACACAAATAACCACACTTACTAACCTTAGCTATCTCGTCTTGTCTAACAATCATCTCCATGGTAACTTCTTCTAATTCTCTTCATTGCATTATCCCTTACTAATTCTGTTACTGGAGAATCTAATTATCTCTTTCTTCCTATCATCTAACTGCAGGTTCAATACCACCTCAACTTGGTAACTTGACACAATTGCAACTTTTATCTCTCTCTAGGAATTCTCTAGTGGGTTCAATCCCCTCTACATTGGGTAATTTGAAGAGTTTGTACGGTCTCTATCTTGGTTCAAACAAACTTGAAGGTAGGATTCCGACAGAATTAGGGAATTTGTCAAAATTATCGACGTTATCTCTATTTAATAATTCTCTAGCAGGTCCAATACCATCTACATTTGGTCAATTGATGAATTTGCAATTACTCTATCTTGATTCAAACGATCTTGAAGGTAGCATTCCAACAGAAATCGGAAATTTGACAAAATTACAAGAATTATCTCTCTTCAATAATTTACTCACAGGTTCAATTCCTCCTAATTTGGGTCAACTAGAAAGCTTGACAAACTTCTTTCTTCAAGCCAACCAAATTATCGGTGTTATACCAGTAGAATTTGGAAATTTGAAAAGTTTACAAAGCTTATATCTCTCAAATAATTCTCTCAGTGGTTCAATCCCTCCTACTTTGGGTCGTTTGGGGAATTTGAAACATCTCTTCCTTGATTCTAACCAAATAGAAGGTCACATTCCAGAAGAATTAGGAAATTTGTCCAAATTGGAAGTTTTGCAACTTTCTCATAATAAGATTTCAGGAATATTACCTCCAAAACTTTTGCAAATGGACAAAATGTCCTCTTTATATCTCTCGTCAAATCAGTTATGTGGTTCAATACCATTAAAAACCATGAAATGTCCCTATCATACAGGAGTTGATTTGAGCCATAACTTATTTAATGGGACAATAACCTCTGAAATTGGTTGTATAAATGACCTCAGTCTGAGTCACAATTTTCTTGTTGGTGAGATTCCATTTCTTTTTAGAAGAAGCTTCATACTTAGTCGATTGGATCTTAGTTATAATAATTTTTCGGGCAAAATACACAAGGAACTTGCTAGTCTATCATACATAAACCTTGCATACAATTCCTTTGACTTCTCACAAGACCTTGACTCAAAATCAAACCTACCAGATTACTGCTATTTCCAGGAAGACTCATTAATCAATGATCACCACATGCCCAATTTCACATACTGCCACTTGCTACACCAAACAAATCCTCAAACTAGGAAAAGTAAGCCTATGATCATGTTAATTGATCTTCCTATCATTTTCTTCATTCTTTTATTACTCCTTTCAATATTATATTTCTCAAGATGTAAGCCTAAGAAAAAGTGTGAAGGAATAGAAACAAAGAATGGAGACTTGTTTTCTATATGGAACTATGATGGTAAAATTGCATTTGAGGATATCATTGAAGCAACCGAAGACTTTGACCTCAAGTACTGTATCGGGACAGGCGCATATGGCAGTGTTTATAGAGCACAACTACCCAGTGGAAATATTGTTGCATTAAAAAAGCTCCACCGTGTGGAATCTCAAAATCCATCATTTGACAAAAGTTTTAGGAATGAGGTGAAGATGTTAACAAAAATCCGTCATAAAAATATCGTAAAGCTTCATGGCTTTTGCCTCCACAACCGGTGCATGTTTCTGGTATATGAATACATGGAAAGAGGTAGTCTATTTTATATTTTGAATAATGAGGTGGAAGCTAAGGAGCTGAATTGGAGTAAGAGGGTAAATGTCATTAAAGGGATGGCACAAGCTTTATCTTACATGCATCATGATTGTACCACACCAATTGTTCATCGAGATGTAACAAGTAGTAATGTTCTATTAAACTCACAATTAGAGGCTTGTGTCTCAGACTTTGGCACAGCTAGACTCCTTGATCCTGATTCTTCAAATCAAACCTTGGTAGTTGGGACTTATGGCTACATTGCCCCAGGTGAATGTCATTTTCTATTACAAAAATCGCAATATTTTTTATAAATGGTGTAATAATATATTTTGATAAGTTGAGTTAACTTTGTTTATTTCTTTGTCAACAACAGAGCTTGCTTATACATTAAGAGTGACAGAAAAATGTGATGTTTTTAGTTTTGGGGTGGTGACTATGGAAACATTAATGGGAAAACATCCTAGAGAGCTAATATCAGCTTCATCAAACCCAACTACTCAAAATATGTTGGTGAAAGATCTCTTGGATTCACGTCTTCCTCTTCCTCTTAAGAAAGATGCTCAAGATATAAATCTTGTGATAAATGTAGCATTATCATGTCTGTGCTTGAAACCAAACTTGAGGCCATCAATGCAGCAAGTGACTGAGAAACTCTCTAGTTTCAAATTCCCATTAAATTTGCCTTTCCATGAAATTTTCATCCATCAAGTGATGAGTCAAGACATATTTCATCTTTCATCCAATTTTCAAGAATGAACTCTAGTGAGCCAAAGTTAAGGGAAGTAACAATGTTTTGCATATTTAGACAAGTAAGAATTTATCCTTCATTAAATGCAAAAAAATTAGGTCATTTTGTTTTTCTAGTTTACATGAACAACTTCTTTGTCATTTTGGTTTACCTTTATTCATTTATAGTGTGACTAATCATGTGATCATTTACCTTTCTCGTAATAAGATTTCAGGTTTAATACATCCAAAACTATTGCAAATGGGCACAATATCCTCTTTTTAAAGCTTCATGACTTTTTCCTCCACAATTGGTGCATATGCTTTTGGTCTATCAATACATGGAAGGAGATAGTTTATTTTATATTTTAATCCATCAATTGATGAGTTTGTACATAGATTACCTTTGATCCAAGTGTCTAGAATGAACTAGTGAGTAAAAGTTAACGGATGTGATAACACTTTGCATATCAAGAACAAGTAAGAACTTTTCCTTGCTTGAATGCAGCAAATGCATTTTTGTATTTTTGAGTTTACATTATCTTCACCCTTTTAATTTACCTTTATTTCTTTATAGCATGAACTTTTTATGATCTTGTGGAGAGTGCAATAATTTATCTACTATTAAATAATCAAGCTATACACACTAATTTAAATATAAAATCATTCACCGCAAACTCTAAGTTCACCTTTATTTTGATTAGAAATTGAAGTAGACTAATTTATAAATTATGACAAAGTTGATCATTCATTTTGACCGGTTACTAAATTGAACATAATATATTTTAAAATTGTATTCTAGTGATGATTAACATAAATTGATGCTTAAAAGCACTCCACCATTTTCATTATTTTTTTTATATATATCATTATAATTTTCATTTGATAAATTTTCCTGTTGTAACAACCTATGTCTTAAGAGGTGTTAAAATGGATTCAAATTCACGAGTCAATCTTAAGTTATCATTGTTTGGAGCTGTGTTAACTTAAAAAAAAATAATTTATTTGAAAATGGTGAAACTGAACCCAAGTATTTTATTCATAGGTTAAACTAGTTTATGCGAAATTGTAGGTGTGTTGACATGTAAACCACCATTAACCAACAACCCTTAATATCTTTTAATCATTTTTTTTATTAAAACTATAACAACCCTTAATATCTTTTAATAATTTTTTTTATTAAAACTATTTACTACTAGTAACGTAGGTTTTGATAATTTGATTTTCACTTATATATTTATATTAATATGTGGCGAAAGAGATAAGCATTTTGATTGTACATTATAAATAGATGAAAAATTAATTGACTTTAATTGTACTTCAATAGATATATAAAATAAATTAAAAAAAAATAAAACTTAAGTAAGTCGATCTATATAATTCATTAACTCATCATATTTGATTATGTTGGACTACAAAATTTCTAATATAGTAATAAGTAAACTGAGTTAACTCATTTTTAGATTAACAAGTGTGAATTAGAATGACTCACTTAAACATTTGTTACTAAATCTTTCCAAAAACAACTTTGAGACAACAAAAGTTTAAACAGAAACCATTACCATAAAAGATTGTTGTCCTCATTTTAAAATAATCACTCAGGTTACAATAATTTTGAATCAAATACAAAAGGATGACGAAATACAGGTTAAGTTAGAATTAAAAAAAACAATTTCAAATATTTTAAATATTTAATTATTTTTATTTTCTGTAATAAGTAGTTTCGGTTTTGGTTCTTATAACTTTTGTCTTTTTTATTTTTCTAAAATTAAAAATTATTGTTTTGATCGGACTATAACACTGTTAATTTGTTGAGCAAGAAGTCAAGTGATAATTTTAAGTCGTGTCTCTTATTAGACGACAAATCAAGTGATAGTCTTGAGTAATATACCTTTTAGAAAAATATTTTTAAACTTATATAATTTGTTATTTATTTATCCAATATGGATAGTGAAGATTACAATCAGTGATTTTGAATTTTAAAAGAATGAAAACAAATAAAATTATTGTATTGACATTAAAACCTTTTCTTTTGTATTTTATAGCAATTGTTTCAAATTTTATAAGGGTGACATTTTTATAAGGATTAAAAATCAAAACTTTCTTAGGAATTAAAAACAAAAATAATAGGCCTATTTCGAAAAGAAAAAGTTTGAGATACACACGCATAAAATGATTGTATACTATTAAGGGTGTTTATTTTTTCACCACCATAACTTTCGTTGGTGAGTACCAAATTACTCTTAAACCTAGTGTTATTCTTTGTTGTCTTCCTCTTTTACTACGCACTTTTTGCTCAATCCCAACTCCAAATTTTATTCTTGAGAAATTTTTTGGGTTGTATAATTCAATAAATACTTTTGATTTTTTAGATTGTGCATTTTTAGAAAGTTTAGATTCTTAATTCAAAAGTCTTTTTGATTATCATGCACAATTGAAAAGGTAAATTTGACTAAAAAAAAAAAATCGAAACTCAAACAATTGCTCACCTTCGTTTCAAATAGTGTGTCAAAATTTATCTTTCACCACCTCCACATCCTCGGTTAGCCTTCAAAATATATTATGTTATATTAAATTTTTTAATATATTTTAAAATATCAAAATTAATCGATGTATGAAAATAAAAGAGGATAACAACACAATAAATACAATAAAAAATTCAAATTTTCATTTTACAAGCTTAACATCACTGGTAATTTTTTTTAGTTGATTGACATTTGCTCTTCTAAAATAAGTTATTTTGCCTATAAAAATAGAGCGTATTGCTTAAGAATTTATAAATTTTAAAATAATGGAGAAGTGTCAATTTAATGAATAATATAGAATATTTTAATAAATAGTTTAATAAATAATATGATTGTTAATAAAAATATGTTTCTCAGACATATCTCTTTTTCCATTTCTTTTTAGAAGGAACTCCATACTTAATTTATTAGATCTTAGTTATAATAATTTCTCACGTAAAATACCACAGAACTTGTTGTATATCATATATAAATCTTTCATACAGTTCTTTTGGTTTTTCACAAGACCTTGACTCAAAATTAAGGGTGCTAGACTGCTATTCTTTTGAAGAAGACTCATTAATTAATGATCACCACATGTCGTATTTCACATACTAGCACTTGATCTACCAAATCGATCATCAAATTAGAAAAAATAAGTCAATGATCATGTTGTTTGTTACTCCTATCATTTTCTTCGGTATTTTATTACTCCTTTTAATATTATATATTCTCAAGATTATTTTCAAGAAAAAAATGTGAAGAAAATATAAAAAAAAAATGGAGATTGGTTTTCTATATGGAACTAGGATGGAAAAATTGCATTTGAGGATATCATTGAAGTAATCGAAGATGTATAGGAAGTCTGGGTACATCCCATTAGTTAGGTACAATAGGGAAGTTTGGGAGGGATGTACTCGACCACGGACACGACAGGAAAAGGTGTTACTCAAGATAAGGCACAGTCAGTAAAAGAAGGTTAGAGTGGTGTGGTCAGAGGCATGTATCTCGGCCCAGGCGCCGTAAACACCATGGCCCAATGGCTAGACACATTTCAGGCACTGGAGTCAGGGAGTGGCTTGGTAGGGTGGCAGGCACGTGTAGGGTGGAGGCCGAGTAGATGTCGGCCCTTGGTGCCTGGTACATCTCGGCCCAAGGGTCCTGATGCGTAATGGGCCAGCAGTGCAAAGGGGTAGACCCATCCCAGTCATGGCAAAGATAGCACACAGGTCCAAGAGTTCGGAAGTCCAATGGAATGTAGAAATGTTATCGTTAAGGTCTGGGAGGCAGTTACTGTATTGATTAAGATTCCTTAGTGTTTAATGGGAGAAGGAAACCGCTCTGTAGGCAATAAAAGTAGAAATAATGCCAGGTAGTATAAAAGATATTTTTACTGTCTAATAAGGGGTAAGTTATCTGAAGCTAATATTTTACAGAGAATATCTGGAGTTATTGCTGACTTAAGCATCGGAGTATTTGCAGGTACCCACCCCTGACGGTGATCCAGAGTCAGCTGTAAGGAGAAGAGACGTGAGGTGGGAGGAAGAGTACTGAAGGCCTTTGAGATCGCTTGGCTCTTACCCTTACAAGAACAGAAGACTTTGATCTCAAGTATTATATTGGGATAGGCTCATATAATAGAGCATAACGAAACACTATCGTGTTAAAAAAACTTCATCATTTAACAAAAGTTCTTGAATTGAAGTGAAAAACTCCTTGATCTGGCTCTTCAAATCCCTAGAAAAGCTATGTCAAATACAATAATGTAAAACTTGAAATCAAGCAAATAAAGTCTATCAATAAAACTAGTATTGACCAATTTATGAGTGCACATGTTTTCTTCCATATAAATACGTAAGTTATAATAGAAAACTCGAAAAGACTAAGGTAGACTAATACAAAAGTATAAAACAGTATATGATGATGGTAGTTTAACTGTCATAAGTAATAAGTAATGCATTAACATTTTTGTAATAAACTTCTATTTTATTTCAAGTGAAATTATAAATGTCAATAAGTATAGATTATGTTTGTCTACTATAAAACCATGGTAATAACATTTGTATATTTACGTGGACTATTGAATAATTGATATTTTAAATTTTTTTAACTAAATTCCTGCAATTAAATATTTATGTTAATTTTATGATATGGTAATTATCTTTCATGTCATTCAACTTTAAATATAATCACATATCAACATATGATATTTTGTAAAAAAGACCCTTATGACGATATATTTTTCAAATATTTACTATATTTAATAAATTTTTTTTAACTTTAATTAAAATTATAAATTTCAAAATAAAAAAACATAAATTATAAAGGTATTAAATATATAACTATAAAATTATGAATTACAAAATTATAAAATTAAAAAAACAAATACTATTTGATAATTTAATAATTTTATATTTTCATAATTTCACAATTTCATAATTTCATAATTTTATAATTTTATAATATTATAATTTTGTAATTTAATAGTTTTATAATTATATAATTATATATTTATATATTTTATAACGTTGTAATTATGAAATTATTTATTTTTATAATTTTTTAATTTATTAACTTTTGTAATTTTATATTTTTTTAATTTTTTAGTTTGATAATTTTTTATTTTATAATTTGTATTTCATAATTTTATAATTATAAATACACATTTTATATTTTTATAATTTTGTTTTTTTTATTTTTTATTTTTATAATTTTAACTAAATTTAAAAATATTTTTTGTTAAATATAGTAAATATTTGAGAAAGAATGACGGTACAAGATAATTGTCATATTACAATGTTAACAAACTACATTTAATTGTAGGGATTCAATTAAAAAATTTTAAAATTCTAAGGGTTGAATAGAAATTTTATTAAGAACTTAAAATAAAAATTTTCAAATTTATGAAGGACTCAAATCATAATTAAAACGTGCAATGAGATTAAGAGGAGAGAGTGATAGAAGTGTTTGGAAATAAATTGTAGTTCCATTAGGCAGTCATTATACATTATCCTTTGTGAGTTCCAATATTTGTCATACAATTCAAATGTCATCAACTTGAACACAAATTTTAAGTTGCAAACAATTAAGAACTAATAAGTTCAAGATATCAATTTAGTGTGAGAAAAACAAGGTGAAGTGTCCAAATAATGATGCTGTCCCTAAAAGCACAAATAAACAACCTTGCTTTTTAAAAAGGCTTAAAGCCACCAACTACAATAGTGGAATACTTTAGATTATTTCACAACCCTTTTATCTTAATCATTCACAACCTTTTTATCCACAGCTTTAGAGTATTTCATCCTCTTCTATTATCTCCTTATATGAGAAACGAAAATACATCAGATTAATCTTACAGAAAATCAGAAATAAATAACAAACTAAACAATACTCTTGTCAGTCCAATATCTATCGGTCGGGATTTTACATCTACTAGGTGGTCACGTAATCAAGATCAGCTCCAATCCAAATCATTCTTTAAAACTGAACAAGCACCTCATTTCAAATCATCTACTGGGAAATTAAGCAGAAAACTTGTGTACATAAAAATCTACTTCATATTCATACTTTATAAGTAAAAGTAATGTAAAATAGAGTAATCACCAAAAGAAGAAAACAAAGAAGCAACGAGTGAAGGATGTTATTGTAAAAGGTACTCCATGATGAGTAAAAAGATAGCAATAATTCAAAGCAGTCACTGATATTTTAAAGAATTAAAGGATCAACCATGTTGATTACTGTCACTTGCCAACTTCCTTACGTGAAATAATAAAAGAATTTTTATTTGTGTGTATAAATATAGTTTATACTATACTACTAATTTTGTAAGCACCAATTAATGATATCTTATATTCTTGTGGCTGAAGAAATAGGCTAGTCCATAGCTGAAACAAGATGCCTTGTTATTAATTATGTAATATTTATCATTTTTAATGTATCAATTTATATGTATTTCCTCTCAAATTACACAATTTATGAGCAACGTGAATTCTAGTCATACCTCGTGATGTTCAACCAAACCCACAGTAAAAGATATGAAGCAGAGTTTGGATGAAAGCATGGAACGAAATTGCAGGAAGTCTGAGTCAGCACTGCACTCTACACACCTTCAACCAATCCTATCATAATTCTTTCCAAAAAACGTTCTTTTTCTTGTCGGCACTGAAAAAGTTTTAGAACAATTTTGAAAGGATGTTTCCGTTGGCCACTGACTGTTATATATACATATATGCCAAGCAAGAAATGTCATTGCCAATTGCGTCATAAGAAATACAGTTGATGAGTTATGAAAGACATTTGAATATGAATGAATCAATTATGGGAAAGTGTGTTTGCAGTTTGGTGGTTATGGGGTTGTGTATGATGGGTGAGCTAGTATCTGTGTTTGGTGCCACCATCTCTCCTTCTTCCATCAATCAGGAACGAGAGGCTTTGCTCAACACCGGTTGGTGGAATGATTACCGTAATAAAGCTGGAAGTGTTACTGCTATTGCCAGTTGGTACATCAAGACTCCTTCATCACAATAATTGCTTTGGATTCAGAAGTTGAACGTCACTGCCTTTCCCAATTTAGTGTATCTGAATCTATTTGGAATGGGTCTTAGAGGAACCATCCCCACACAAATAACCACTCTTACAAACCTCACCACTCTTGACCTGTCCAACAATCGTCTCCAAGGCAAGTTATTGCAATTCTCTTGATTGCATTATCCCTCACAAATTCTGTCACTGGAAAATCTAATTATCTCTTTCTTCTTATCATCTAACTGTAGGTTCAATCCCATCTATATTTGGTCATTTGAAGAATTTGAACACTCTTTATCTTGATTCAAACAAACTTGAAGGTAACATACAAACATTCTTACAAATTCTCTCAATTGGAGAATCTAACTGCCCCTTTCTTCTTCATCTCATCTAACTGCAGGTTCAATACCACCTCAACTTGGTAACTCGACACAATTGCAACAGTTATCTCTCTATAAAAATTCTCTAGTGGGTTCAATCCCATCTACACTTGGTCAATTGATGAATTTGCAATTACTCTATCTTGATTCAAACGGTCTTGAAGGTAGGATTCCAACAGAATTCGGGAATTTGACAAAATTACAAGAATTATCTCTCTTCAATAATTTACTCAGAGGTTCAATTCCTCCTAATTTGGGTCAACTAGAAAGCTTGACAAACTTCTTTTTTCAATCCAACCAAATTATCGGCGTTATACCAGAAGAATTTGGAAATCTGGTACACCTCAACGGTGTTATACCTCAACGATTCAATCCCTCATAGTTTAGGTCGGTTGGAGAATTTGGTACACCTCTACCTTGATTCTAATATATTACAAGGGCACATACCCGAGGAATTAGGAAATTTGTCCAAATTGGAAGTTTTGCAACTTTCTCATAATAAGATTTCAGGTTTATTACCTCCAAAACTTTTGGAAATGGACCAAATGTCTTCTTTAAATCTCTCGTCAAATCAGTTATGTCGTCGGATCCCTTTAGAAACCATGAGATGTCCCTGTGCTACAATAGTTGATTTGAGCCATAACTTGTTTAATGGAAGCATAACCTCTCAATTTGGTTGTGTAAATGACCTTAATCTTAGTCATAATTTTCTTGTTGGTGAGATTCCATTATTGAGCTTTGAACCTAGTCGATTGAATCTTAGTTATAACAATCACTACAAGAAATATGATTTATTGTGACAAATAAATAGTGATGAAGAAAAATTTTATCACAATTAATATATTATTTGTGACAAAGTTTTTATTTGTTACAAATATTATTTATATCAGTGACAAAATCAAAAAAATGTCACAATAAAATTTATTATAAAATTAAAATACATTTTATGAA
>Ga0214544_1009787_pt1 | contig 14705 bp, 10 predicted proteins | sample CNSS3metaG_FD_160074 | JGI IMG/M metagenome (GOLD analysis project Ga0214544, IMG submission 160074) | Root nodule microbial communities from cowpea collected in UCLA plant growth center, Los Angeles, California, USA - CNSS3 | ecosystem: Host-associated > Plants > Roots > Nodule | place: USA...
TTATAAAGTAACGGTCAATTTTTAAAAATTTAATAAATTATTATATTTAAAGGGTAAAATCGGTATTTTGAAAAGTGGACACAAAAAGGGGAATCCCCTTTATATATTGTTATAGATGAATCTTAATTTATCTTAATTGTCAAGTCACAAAAAAAAACATATATTCATCCTATATTTTACTGTTTATAGTTTTATTTTCTAAATTTTTAAGCCAAACATATTTAATTAGTTAACTGCAACATTCAACATTTTAAAATAAAATAAAAAATTATAATTAAAAGTTAAATGAATAAAATTATGAGAAATAATAATAATAATAATAAGCAGAAATTAAGAATTTCACAAACATAATGAAAAAAAGAGAAAGAATATGTACATGAAAACTTGCTTTTCTTTAATCAGGATAATGATTCAGATGTTAATCTCCATGTAGGCTAATAAAGGGAGGAGGGTTTCGTTGTATCAAGAAGTAGGGTTTGTGTTGCAGAGGGTATGAAAGAGACGGGAAGGGAAAGAGAGGCATCAAGGCATCAAAGGTAGCATACACAGTGGAGTAACTTGTGGCCTTCAATCCATACAATCTCGATATTCTTCCATACAGGTTCCTTCTCCCTCTGTTTTCTCTATGTCCAATTCGCTTCTTGTTTCACTTTTTCCTAAATCCAAGCAAGACCAGCATTTCCAGCAATGCACGTCTATGTCAATGCCGAATAACATTTTCTTTCTCTTGCTAGGGTTCATCGCAAATATACAGCCTGGATACCAATCTCCGCCTTCTTCGCCTTTAGCAGGTATTTATCATCTTTTCATCTCAATGAAACTTCTTAATTGATTAATTGTGAGTTGCCAGTGATAGTTTGATTATCGATTGCTGCATATTGGTCAAAGTGTGGTTATTCGTTTCCGTGTTGGTTGTGACTGTTGTTTTGAGACTGACTGCGAGCAATTGGTTGCATTTCTTTTGGCGTATCTATCTGCAATGAACACCTTAAAATGGTTTCTGAGCTCGAGATTGTAATTATCACTGTTGTTTAGCCTAATCCACTTTCTGCCGGCAACATACTTATACTAAAACAGCACATGCTTCAGTTCCCTTTGATGTATTGACCAACTAGTTTTATAAATTAGACATTAGTAGGGTCAATTTTAATTTGTCTGAAAGCATGGAGGGTATATAATCTGGACGCCAAGTAATTAAGTGATGACATCAATTATAAAAGGCACTGATACGTGGTGTTTTCTATACCCAATAATAAACTTGAAATTAATAATTTAGATGTTTTTTGGGTGTTCTAAAGCACTGAAAATTGTATTTTATGATGTTGAGAAAAGTTGGAAAGGAGAAAGAAGTGGCCAAGGAAAAGGTTCAAAAGTGTGATGTAAAAATTAGATTAGATTTTGTCATGTGGACAAATATAATATGATTATACTTATGCATGTCAATAACATAATTTGTTGTTGGGAGAGTTATAACAGTACACTTGTGGCCTTGTTTTTGGGGCTTTGTTTATGAACTTTTGTTGCAAGGTTAGAGGTGATGTGTTAATGGTAAGTACTAGAGAGAAACAAAAGGGAAAGAGTGAATGATCCAAAACATGTTTGGTTGAACTAACATTAAAATAATGACGGAACCAAGCCACACTAAAATGGGGCTCTGCTGAAATAGAGTGAAGAGAGAGGGATTTCATAATTAAGATGCCACACAACCTGGGGTGGACATAACAATAGAATATATACATATATATATATATATATATATATATATATATATATATATATATATATATATATATATATATATATATATATATATATATATATATGAAGCTACAATTGAAACAATTGGAACAAAAAATGATACTGGCTATAGAAATATGGAGGGTGAAATGTAGGAGAGAGGAGAGCTGAATCACTTAAGGTCAACATAACAAAAGAGGGCAACAACTCCAGGTGAGTTGTTCGCAGCCAATGGCTGTTCTGTTTTGCCCCTCTGATCCAGTATATGCAATTAACGTTACTAGCTTTAGTTAATTACCGTTAACTGGTGGTGATATCTGGCCAGCTGTACATGACACCATTATCAATGAGATACATGTTAATCCGGGCTCACCCTCCCATAACCATTTTGTTCCACTTAATTGGAAAACAGATTGAGTAATAATTGAAGTATAAACTGTAAAGTCATACAAGTACATATTAACAGAATAGACTACACACAGACCTGGACATCTTAATTTCTTTTTTCTCTATAACTATTGAAAAGAGAAAAGGAAGCGGAAGGGAGAGAAATAACTTATTTCAACTCAATCTAGTATGCTTGATGTTTTATCTCTAGAATTTTTTTTTTCTCTCGTTATACATGTTTATTTTCAGAGAATAAGCTATATGAATGTAGTATGTAATCATTTGGTCTAAAATAGAAAACATGTTTGCCAAGAAGTTGTTTGTAAATTTGCTTGATTGAGTGGCTGTTGTCATGTGTAGAGCAAAAGAGTTTGTTGCTACGTTATGGCGGGCAAGGGTGTTGGTTCGGTGGTAAAGGCAGTTGCAGAATATCAATATCCTTGGCGTGAGAAGTTAGTGAAATACAAGGATGAACTTGCTAAGGGAGTATGGGGATACTGGGACCTGGGGGCATGGAAGCCATTGAGTATCAGTGCTCGACGACGTGCCCGACTGCGAAAGGAAGTGCTCCTTGCTGGGGAAGATTGGCCCTATGATCCTGAAAGAAAGGAGATGAAGACCAGGAGGAAAGGACACAAATGTGATAGGATATCTGCTGAGAAGCGGGAGAACACTGCAAAGTTGATGGAGAAGATGCCCCAGATGTTGCAGGATTACAAGAAGAGAAGGTGGCAGAAGAAGATGAAGGAAGAAGACAAGGGAAAACTTTGATTTTGCTCCTCTCTAATTTGGGAAGGTTTGTTACAAACTATCTTTAAGAGATGGTGCATTATGTTACACCTGTTATGTGTTTCAATTCATAATTGCCCCTTCTAAGAATATGTCTGAGTGATTGTCACGGGAAAATGTTTTGTACCCTGAAGATTAGTTTTTTCTTTCTAATTAAAGTTTAGAATTGATTTCATATCAGTGTAAAATTCAGTCTAACTTGCATTCCGATGGGAGTTATGGAAATTTTGTCATAAGATTCATGGCATTAGATTTTTTTTTTCTTGACCTTGCTTCAAATTTTAAACCATCAAAATGACTAATAGATTGGCTTGAAGAGAAAGTGAAACCTATTTATGTTTGGATTTGGAAGCCCGGTGAGTTTCTATGCTCTGATGAATTGCTAAATGTAACTTTTCCAAGTAACATTTGTTAGAAATAGATATACATGTATCAGACTAGATGGCTTGTTCCATACCATTGTGTTACGAGTGGCGGCAAGTGCTTTCCTTGTGCTGATGCTATTATAGCCATATCTAGAGTTACTCTACCTATCCCTTGACCTAAAGTAGGTAGCGGGTTTGGTTCTGTTTCTTGTTGAATTTTTTTTCATAGATCGAAAGAGGATTTGATAATATCCAATGACTTTTTTTTGGTCCTTTTTAGCAGAATACAGTTAACCATGTTAAAATCAATTATGATAAATAAGACAAGATTTTTGTGATATTTTCTTCTGCAGTATCGGATTTGGTGATTTTTCCTTCTGCAGGATCTCACCATGACACGGGCGTGAAAGAATAATCGCTTTGATCTCTAATTTTGTTTGCAAAGCTGTCTCCGGGAAGGGAAGTTAAGAGATGACATTTTCTAACTCAGTAAGAAAATGATTGCTCAAGAAGTGGAAATAAAGGCTCTTCGATTTCACCATGAAACCCCCGAAGATACATGAAACTACCAAAGATCAATATTGTTACTGAAACCAGCCATTATTCATAATTGGCCATTTCACTTTAACTCATTGATGAAAAATCAAGATTTAAGTGTTTTTATGAAGTATCAATTCACTATCCATTATCATAGACTCAGACTCATCTTATTTGCTGAAATTTAAAGAATATTTTTGATGGATCAAAGCATGTTATGGAGAGTAGAAGTACCCGCAATAAACTAGGAATTATTCCTACATGGAGGGCGAGGAATACCTCCATACTTAACAAACTTGACATAAGTTGGTAATGCATTAAACATATTGCTTTAAAGAAGCTAATTGATTTGCTAAATCATAGAAGCATTGAATATCATATGCAAATATATCTTGGGCTTTTTTCCAAAAGGTATTACAAGTTTTGGAAGTCCTTAGTGTATTTAAAATATTGGCCTCTATCGATTGGCAAAGTAGAGCAAAAAGCTGAAAATCAGTTTTTTTTCTATTGTTGAATTTGATCATGTGGCATTGAGCTCTCGTCTCCTTCCAAATGATCATGAAACCCTTGGTCAAGGAACTAAAGTTCCACAGATGCAGATTAAGAAAAGTAATTTTTTCAATCTAATTTTTGGAAGTTATGGAAGCAGAGCAGTGCTCGAAAAAGATGGTACAATCCTTAAAGACATGATAAGTGGGAGTAGCAAGTGGACTATTTGAAAAGCAATAGAGAAGATAAAAACAAAAATCACCAAGGGTTCAAGAGAGAAAATTATGGTTTTATGAGGAAAAACCCTAAGAGACCCACCAAAAGACTGTGAAACCAAAAATGAAGGACAAATATGGACTCATAGAGCTCTAGTGAGCCAAACGAAGGTGGTCTAGAGGAGATCCAACAACTGGATGGTGGCGTGTGAGACTCACGCACCTAGGGTAGCAACGACGACGAATGACGTGTGGCGGCGTGTGTGACAGAGAACGGAGGCATAACCACGTGGGTCAGATTGCGATCCTCGAGGCAACTCAAACCCAGGTGCTGGATGTCAAAAATCCAACGGACTACGGCGGCAGACGACAAAAGATGGACAAAAGATGGTGGCAAACGACAGAAGACAGCAGCAGATGACAGAAGACGGCGGGAGACAATAATTGACAGAAGAATAATGAGATTTTACAAAGACAAGCAGAGTGGTATCGATCCGCTTTGATACCAACTTGAGATTAAAGTGAAGAAGATTTAGAGTGAGTTTGAGAGAGAGAGTGATTAAACCCCTCTCAAGACTTTCATATTTATAATATCTTATATACCATCATATACAATGAACATAAGATAATTCTAGAAGACATTTCTAGGAACTAGGATCAACACAAAGTACAAAGCACCTAACAATAAACCCTATTAAAGGTTATGAGAATAAAGAAAATAGGGTTTGAGATTAATCTCCCTTGTGTATAAATCACACACAGGATAATCTATTTATAATAGAGAGAGGTACAATTAAAAAGAGTAACTGAAAATAAATAGAGTAAATAGAAGATATTGTTTGATATTGTGATTAACAATATCTTAATAATATCAAACAATATCTAACACTCCCCCTCAAGCTGGAGCATACAAATCGTATGTGCCAAGCTTGTTACAAATATAATCAATTATAGGCCCCCGTAAAGACTTAGTAAAAATATCTGCTAATTGATCACTTGAGTTAACAAACTCAGTCTTGATGTCTCCAGACATGATCTTTTCTCGAATGAAATGACAATCAATCTCAATGTGTTTGGTCCTCTCATGAAAGACATGATTAGAGCTAATATGAAGAGCAGTCTGATTGTCACACATAAGTGTCATTTGAGTAACATCTCCAAATTGTAACTCTCTAAGCAATTGCTTGAGCCAAACAAGTTCACAGGCAGCTGAGGCCATATCTCTATATTCTGCTTCTGCTTTGGATCTTGCTACAACACTTTGTTTCTTTCTTTTCTACAAGATCAAGTTAGCACCAATGGAGACCCAATACCTAAATTTAGATCTTCTATCAGAAGGAGATCCTACCCAATCAACATTTGAATAGCAAACAACTCTTGTATGGTTATTAAAACCATATAATAATCCTTTTCCAAGGGATCTTTTAATATACTTCAAGATACGAATGACTGCATTCCAATGATCTTCACATGGGGAATTAAGAAATTGGCTTACCACACTGACTGCAAAGGAAATGTCAGGACGAGTAACTCCCCTTAAGTAACAAACCCAGGAGGTTGCTCCATATAGATTTCTTCTTGCAAATCACCATTGAGGAAATCATTTTTAACATCCAATTGATAAAGAGACCATTGTTGAAGAGTAGCCATTGCTATAAATAAACGAACAAAAGTCATCTTTGCCACGGGGAAAAAGGTATCTCCATAATCCAACCCAAAAATTTGAGTATAACCTTTGGGCACAAGACGAGCTTTGAGGCGATTAATAGTACCATCAAGTCCAACTTTGATAGCAAACACCCACAATAGATTTCCCAAACGGTAATGGGACTAGTTCCCAAGTTCCACTGTTATGAAGAGCACTTAGTTCATCTGTCATGGCCTGACGCGAACTAGGATGGGCTAAAGCATCACAGACAGTTTTTGGAATGGTCACAGAAGAAAGAGATGAAAGACATGTATAAAAAGGTAATCACAATCGATGATAACTCAAAGCAATATAATGGGGAGAGGGATTACGGGTAGAACGCATACCTTTTCGGAGGGCAATGGGAAGGTCAAACTCAGGTGTTAGAGCCGGAGGAGACAGACTAGTTGGCACTTAAGTGGAGTCACATGGTGGTGATTGGGATCTGTTTCGCCGACTATAGACCTGAAGAGGTGGTGGAGGAGAAGCTGACCATGGAGCAGGAACCGAGGGTGAAGAAGACACAGTAAGAGGGTCACAAACAATAGGAACATTAAAGGTACTAGGAGAGTTGTCAGGATTTGATGGAGTCAGAGGTGAAGATTGACTCTTAAAATAAAAGGAGAACTCAACAAAGATGACATCTGCAAACACAAAATAACGGTTAAGAAAAGGAGAAAAACATTTGTATCCTTTTTGTGATCTTGTAAACCCTAAGAAAACACACTTATGTGATCTAGGAGAAAACTTGTCAAGACCAGGACTAAAATTATTCTAAACCAGACAGTTGAAAGGTGTTAGACGACTAGTGCGCTAGACAACTAGATGCATTAGATGACATTTGAGTTAGACGGGCAATCATCTAATAGGCTGTGGGATACACTTCCATTAGACAATTGGTTGAGGTCGTCCACTAGTACATGGAGGTACTAGACAACCCTAAGTTTATGTAGTTTGAGCTCAATCTAATCATGGAAAAGAGGGTGTATCCTTTCCTACTTTACACTTCGCTTTGAAAGGCCAAGTTAGAGGGAGTGGAAAGTGAAGGTTGAATAGAGTTGTGGCTAGAAGCCAAAATATATAGAGGATATAGTGTTACATATTTATGTGTAGACTGAGAGAGTTGATAAAGCCTGGGTGATGAAGTTTCAGTTTAGGACCAATCACATCAGCAAGTGCACTAGTTCGACTATAGTACCAAGTGTCGTATCCATAGGGATTTGATCAACTTCTTATAAAAAAACTCATGAGATGATTAAGATTTGCGAAAATAGATGTTTTATTGTAAAGTGATTGTGATCCAGAACTCTGAATAAGAATACAAGTGTGATTCAGATATGATAAAGTGTGTTAGGATTACATTTCGCTACTCTATTCTTATGCACAAATACTATTTCATTGGATTATCAACATTCATTTATTATTCCTGGAAGTACACTAATGTAATCCTAGGCCCATGTCTAGGTCACTAAGACCTAAAGATATTCAAACTTAATGTGATGTCTCACTCTTATGAATGAACTCATTGTATTAATGATTAAGACTCTTTACACTAGCTAAGTCATATAGGGACATCTTTTCCTCCTAATAGCCTTAGATGGCTCAATTGGATCTAATGATGAATTAGCTTCCGCCTAAATCAAGTTATATATACAACAAATGATTGATTAGTTCATCACATATGAAATGCAAATTGAATCACCAACACATGAAAGGACAATTGAATAAAACAACAATACTAGTACATAAGTTCAAAATAACTACATCCAATCCCAACACATAAAAGTTTGGCAACTCATAATGATTCTAACAATTGATCCTAGGAGAAGTTGCACCTCCCTCATGTTTCCTCGAACTTAAGATATTACAAGTAAAGTGAGAGTGGGAGACTCTAGAGAGAGAGAGTAGAATTTACAACAAAATTATGGATACAAAACAGGGGGCTTTCCTTAATTTATAGAAAATCGTGGGTTATTTATAACTCCAAACATGATGGCTAAACTAGTGAGTTTTCCTTTCGTGGAGGGTTTCCTTTTAGCTTGAACCCTTTTCACTCTGTTCAATCGGAATGCTTTATTCAATGGTGGGTTTCCTCCATGGTTGAGCTCCAAATTTTGGTGCTTAAGATTGCTTCATGGCGAAGTTTTCTTCATGTGGCCTAGGCATGATATCCTTTGCTTGAGTTGTGGAACAAAAATTCAAATCTTCTTGAAATTGCCTAATAGTTGCTAAAGTTGTGATTCTGTAACTCAAGCCATCATGCTCTTTTCCTTCTAAATTTCCATAAATTCATCAAAAGTACATTAATTTGACACACATGATCATATCTAAACGCTTTTAGTTAATTCTAGATAAAAGGGAGAAAAATCCTAAGATATGCAACATATTTAATCAAGATAATTACTAAAATGCATGTGAATTATATGTAAAATGAGCACTTACCATAGGCCCCTCTTTTTATATCTTTGTTGTCCTCAATAAAGGAAATGAATTTTACAAAATATCAAGTACTGCAATTGGTTGGACTTAGAATTGTGATTTCACCTAAAAGAAATTAAGGGAGATGTAGTCACAGTACAAGAGGATATAACCCTTAAAATTTCAACTCAAGATACTAAGTATTTCAATTGCACAACTTAGATTAACACAGGCTCCCTAGTGTTTAAATCAGATTTCAGTTTGCCTTCCCATTTTGAAGTGTTTCACTCTAAGCAACCTTTTGAAAGCAATTCACATAACTTTGTATTTCATGTTAAATCAATGATTGCACAAAACATGGTGAGGATCATTAAGGACTTTTCATAGCCTGTAATGTGGCTGGGTTGTCAAGGGAAAATTGGTTTTTCAAGGTGATCAATATTCAGAAAAAAGAAATGATGTCATGACATGCATGTATAGTTGGTGATTTAGATATCGAAATTCTTTTTTTTTTTTTTCAATTCTCACTGGTTGGGTTCTCATCCTATGTCAATGTTTAGTTGTGCAATGTGTATACAAAGCATATGTTTTAATCATGTTAGATTATTCATCCTTCCTTCCTTACGCTCCTAACTTTTAAAAACATGTTTAGACCAAGAGTGTTTCGTCCTACTTCTTTTTCCAACCAATTTAAAAAATGTTCATGTTTTTCCTAAATGATATGTACAAATAACTTAATAGCTACCAAAACTATGCAATCGTCACAAAATATATACTAATAAACTTAACATTAAGATAAACTTAAAATGGTAACTATTTTTGTTCTCATAGCACTTTATTGAACAATTTTAAAAATCACTATTCTGCATAGCTTATTGAATTTTTGATTGACCATTTACATTTCTTTGCACAACTATATTAGACTTAGTTAACCACATTTGATTTTCTATTCATTTGCTATTAGCATTTACATTACTGTCGCAATTTAAATCCCGACGGGATGATGAACCAAAAAGAAATGGGTTTTTAAATAGAGATTTGGAGTCACCACCATAGTTTATTGTGGAAAACTATGAAAAACCATAAAATAAAACATAGTTTGCGCAGGAAAGGTATTAACACCCTACAACGTCCGCTCATAGGCGGTACCGTTAATTAAATTTGCCAAAAGAGATGTGTTTATTTTAAAATATTTACTTTTCCCAAAACTAAGAAATCATTGAACAAATATATTTTTTGAGTGAAAAGGACTCGACAAGGGTTAATCTTGGTCCTACATATTATCATTAAAAATGAGAAATTAAAGTTACGTAGTACTTTGTAAAAAATTTGATTGGAATGTTGATTTGATTTTGTTAATTTTTGAATGTTTTCTTTTATATTTCTACGAGTGTCATGCAATGCATACGACCGAGTGACACCTCAAGGTATCCACTTTAAAGGTATTTCATCCTCAACTCTCGAGTACAAGATGAGGATTGCTTGAAAAAGACACTTTGATGCTAAAGTTAGTCTGAGATATATACTTCGTAAAATGTGCCTTTTATAGTAGTTCCTGGGCCTTACCTAGTTAGGCATGGATTTATTACTCTTAATTACTTGTTAATCATGATTAACAAGTAATTTGGGGTTATGTCCCCTTGAGATGATTGGACTGACTTGGTTACTTAGCGAGTCTGAGTACATGTCATCCTATTGGGCCAACATGTGCCCAGCCAGACCGTGTACTTGGATGATCTTTTTTGACATATAAGCTGGAAAAATGAGCTTCGGTGTCTCTCTTGAGTTTTAATGTCCCAGGAAGGGCAAAGACAATAGTCCTTTGTGCAGGTTAAGGGGCGAGGACAAGTAGTCCATTCATCAAATTAACCGAAAGAACAAACAACCCACTTCATCATATCTCATCACAAACATGTAATTCACACAATAAAATAAAACTAAAAGCCAATCTCATAGATGAAAAACAATACAACTAGCTTCCCTTATCTGGATTTGAGTTTTGTCTCTACCATGTTCCACAAACTCAAACTCTCATAGGATGTTCTATCTAAACAAAGAAAATCTTAGATAAACAAATTAGTGATCATTGATTTGCAGATATTATCTTGAACTCGAAAGAACCACATGCAAACAAGTTTCCCCCACATCCAAGCATATCATCGGACTAACCAAAGAAAAGGTACAAGATGAAATTACTCTAATTAGACTTTGATTAGATATGACGATTATCCTTGACACCGAATCTTAAATGGTTCACTCTGATTTTCAAATGAATGAATGAATTGATTAGAAAGCTAGAAAGAATATAGATAAAGTGATGAATCCAGCCCAAGCCCATTACATGACCAATACTCAATTCAACGCCTAAGCCCATTACATGGCCCATACTCAATTCAAGGCCCAAGCCCATCCAAAGGCCTAATTACTAGGAGTATTATGAGAAAGATACAAGAGGGCATATACCAACAAGATGCCAATAAGCTTAATGGGTTTCACATGCTATTCTCTTGGGCTAAAGAAGATATCAAAATATGATAGGTTTCATGTAAAATCAGTAGCATAGTCTTTTCTTTTGGGCCAAAAGTTAGGCCTTGTTTTACAAAATAATTTGCTAAAGTACATTGATTCTAGCTTTCAACTTGGGCCAATTCAAGCCCACTTTGTAAGCTTGGGCGAAAAGCTTCTTAGAGCATTTTTTTTCTCATTTTGCACATGGTAAAAGCATGGAAGTCATTATTTTCCACTTGGCACTTGATCCATGACTCACGAATCTAGAAGGCATGGCTCTTGCCCAAGCTAAGCGGTTTCATTTAATTTCCACACCCATTTGCATTGCATTTGAGGAAGGTTTCTCTACTATAAATAAGAGTCTCCTAAACTTGTGTAAAGGTTACTCTTAATTTGAATGCTAAATGTCTTGATGTTAAGACCACTCCACACATTTGCCTTATTCAGAGTCATGCTAGCTAGGAATCTCCTTAGATCTCCTCTAGCCTTCTTCCTCCAGGATAACTTCTCCTTCCTAGAACATCATCTCCACCATACCATTTCATTGCTCAAGAGTATTCAACCTGACTCGATTAATTAATTTTCTATTTTTAACTCAAACTTTATATAAATAAAATAATTGAATTTTACACGTATCATACACTCATATGATCTACTCCTACTCTAAATATTGTTTAGGTCATTACAATTGATATAAATAATTACAATGAAACTTAATATATATATATATATATATATATATATATATATATATATATATATATATATATATATTTTTATTCACTCCTATTTTAAACGATTGTTAATATTTTTTATTTAAAATTCAAACAAAATAATTAGATATTACTAATTTTGACACTATTTTGTTTAAAAAAGTTAAATTAAATTTATATATGTAACGTCCCATTTTAATAGATAAATCTATTAAAATAAAACTTCGTACATATTATCATATCCAAGGGTACAAGACTTAAAGTATAAGGATTTCGCAGCCATCCAAGTATTCGATAAAGAAAAAACTAAGGCACACCATTGTACCCTTAACGAAATAGAAAGGTTCAACAAATGACAAAAAACATACTCATAAGCAAGGGAATACATTATAATAATAACTCTTCAACGTGGCTTAATGGTGACCAATACTAAACCATGTCCAACTAAGTTGCAGCATCCCCATCGCCACTACGATCACCAAGAGTTCCCACATTTGCTCACATCAATAAATTGATGATCATCGCAAAAGGAGAAAACCACACACGAGACACACAAACAAACAGAAAGGGTAAATTAGAGTAAAAAGGTTTTATCATACAATTGAGCATATGAATTTAAAGGCCGAGAACACATAAATCACTCAACCATATGATAACAACCAACACGACTCTAAGACTCATTTATCCGGATACATATAATCAGTCAGATTCACTGGATGCTTGCACTTGTGGTGACCTCTACTACTCTACAGAGCCATTATCAATGGGTTTCACCCTACCACGCACAAGGTTAGCCTTCAAACATCTTAGGCGATTATTCTGCCAAAGACTAGGACCTCCTGGTACTCTCACCACTTGAGTCAGTATGCTCTATGTGAGACTAATTGACTCCTTAGAGTTTTAGGATGCAATCCTTACTTGAATCCTTACTAAATTATATAATGAGGCACTACCACGAAACCTCCGTGGAATTACGTCCTAACAATGAGGCAACACCATGAGCTCCCACTAAAAAGGGTCATGGAATGACGTCCTGACCATGAGGCACCACCACGAAACCTTCGTGAAATTATGTCCTGACCATGAGGCACCACCATGAGATCTCACCTAAAGATTCATGGAATGACGTCCTAAACCATACCAAAATCATATCTCACTAACCAACATAAAATTATCATGCATACCAATCTCATGCCAATATATAACCAACCATCCAATCATGTTCCATACGAAAGATCATACCAAACTCATCAATTCCGGCCCATGAACTATTTAAATATATGCATAATCACTCATTTCATGATTCAAAGTAAAACATGTTAGTTATCACTTCGCATCACCTTGTTCTTTCCTTTAAGCATCACTCCACTAACTTGAGCACTCTTGAGTTCTGGCCTACTGTCCCACCTTCAACACTCTCAGCCATTTTTAGGGATACTCATACATCTTGCTTCCTTTGCTTGCTTCAACCAAGGAAACAAGGTTCACTACCAAGTTGTTCCATTTCCAAGTTAAAACTTTCAACTGTTTCCGTCACCATATCGTTTTGGCATCCTATCTTCATCTTTGATCCCTTAACTTATAACCATCATTCCACAAAACCTCAGGACCATAACTTTCACTGATTTCAAATTTCTAGTTTGGTTTGTACTAAGCAACTCTACGATACACCATCAAACTAAGATTGCCCGATTTGGCTTCTTCCCAACCTTTTTGAGAAACTTAGTCATCCTAGTCAAATGACTAGACCAATGAAATCTCCTCACATCTTCTCCTTCCAACTCAGACACTTACTTCTCTACCAACTCCTCACTCTTACCTCGTCAAACCAAGATCTCGAATCCCTTCCTCTAGCGAAGAATCTTGTCGCTAAACCTTGATGATACTGTCAACCTGTTTGAAATTTCTTACCTTCATCATGTTTCCACTCTTTAAAACCATAGGCTTGAAGAGCCAATCCTCCCTCATCCAACAATTACCCTTGAACAGTCTATCCTACCACTCTCTCCTCTAAGATCTACCAAACTTACAGATATTCAGGTTATCCTACTAAGTCCATACCACTACATCCCTAACAACCCTTCACCTACTTCTTTTACTTCGCGCTCTAAGCATGAATATCCAATTGGGAATATTGGCATTGGTTCTGCCTCAAACACCGACGCATTAGTGAACACCACCCCTTCCTTGGTGGAAATTCCAGTACCTGTTTCGAAACCATATTTAGAAACTTTTCCATAGCTGAGATCCTTCGTGCCCAATCTTCCCTTGCCTTTGTTAAAATCCTCTAACTCGCGTGATACTATGCCTCCACCCTTCAACTTGTCCCTCTCTTGATATGGAACCACTGACTTGTCTCCTTGAACCGAAGGACATCACTTCATAGGGCATCATATCCGATAGGAATGAGATTTGGGAAAATTACCAATTCATTTTTTATATTATATCCCACCCTTACTGATAACGCTGTCAATTACGCGATCAGATTAATACTACTAAACCATAGCAACTTCAGTATTGCTAAGATAGTAGTTAAGGAAATAGAAAGGGTAAAGTTAACCCTAAGTCGTCTCCCAACAAACACGGAATTGATTTTTAACAAATTAGTTCTTATAAAAACTATACAAAAGAGTTAGTCAAATAAAATAATAAAAATATGAAAGGATTAAGATAAACAAAGAAAGAAGTAGAAAAGATAAAAAGAGATAAAAATAATAGTAAACAAAATAGATCGATTCCATTGCTTTTTCAAAATAGATTCATCATCGGTTATCTAAAGATTATTGCTCAATTAATTATTGTTGTAGATTTGCAAATTAATCAATGTAAAGTCTCAATTAATTTGTTGGTGTTCTCACTT
>Ga0214544_1009788_pt1 | contig 14704 bp, 6 predicted proteins | sample CNSS3metaG_FD_160074 | JGI IMG/M metagenome (GOLD analysis project Ga0214544, IMG submission 160074) | Root nodule microbial communities from cowpea collected in UCLA plant growth center, Los Angeles, California, USA - CNSS3 | ecosystem: Host-associated > Plants > Roots > Nodule | place: USA...
AGAAAAAAAAATCAATTAAGTCTCAAATTGACACTTTAATTGTTTTTTTTTGTAATATTTTTAGATGTTTAACACTAGTTTTTTTATTATTTTTTTTATTTTATACTTTCTTATGTCGTCTTTTTTTAATTTTTAGATGTTTAACGCTATTTTTTGTTGATTTTTAATTAAACTTTATATTTAATTATATTTAATTTTTAGCAACATTAAAATATAATTATTTTATTATTTAATTAGTTTTTAACTTTTATTTGTGAATATTAAATAAAATTAAAATATTAAATATACATATACAATATTTATGGGCATTTTTGTCCTTTAAAGAAAATAAAGTTGTATTAATAGTTATAGGTCAAATTTTATTTAATATTACACTTATTTATATATTTTTATAGAATCTAATATATATTAATTATTCTTAACCAGTAAACAATGGTTAACAAGACCCATAATTATATATATATATATATATATATATATATATATATATATATATATATATATATATATGCAAGAACTTATTGGAGTTACGAGTTATAAAAACTCAACTTTGATATTATCATAATAACATGTGATGATCAATTTCATAACTTATTATTCATCTTTTTATATTTTCATCAAATAATAAAATAGTCTACCTAATTTTTCATCGATTATCGATCTCAAGAAATAAATAAATATACAGTAGAATATATATATTTTTTATTTTATTTGTTTGAGTTGTAAACTAAGAAAGGAATGGGTTTTGAACTTTTTGGTTATGATGAAGGTGTAAAGAAAGCCATAGAGGAGACACGAGGTGTCTTGCAGAGAGTGGAAAGAGCAGAAACATTAAATGAGGGAATCTAAATCCATTAATAAGCTTCCAAAGATAGAAGACTCCTCACACTGCCTCCAAACTGTTACAACCATTTGGCTCTCTCCATTTTCTGTTTTGCATAATCTATTAAAACCCCTTTCATCGTAGCTTCATTGTCTATTTATGACAACACTTAATACTATCACCTTTATTTCTCACATCGAATCTCCCATCAAATTTATGACACCACCACCATGCTTATCTCCTTATGCTAGTGCTATGCTATGCTATCTTCTCTCTACACCATTTTTCATTCCTATTACACTGCTAAACAACTCTTTCATTATGGTTATGTATTTCACTATAAATTAATTAATTTAATCTAAATACATTTAGTATTACTTTATTTTTTGTTATTGTGATTATAACTTCCCTGACAAATGTTAAATTTCAATGATAACGATATATAATATAATAAACAGTATGAAAATACATCAATTTGACACAAAACATCTGTTAAAAAAAAACTTAGATTGTGTCTAAAAAAAGTTTAGTGTTGTGTTTAAAATACGTATGGGTAATGAAGACTTGCTGGCAAAGAAAATGCAGAAGAGGTTGAATGACAAAAGCTTGATGGTGTCTATGGAAATGTGAGACATATTCATATAATAAACTGCATCAGAAATTTCATCACAGGACACAAGTGCGTTTACATAAGTATTGCGCTTCCTAGAAAATTTGAAAAAGAGATTTAAATATGGATTTGGATTATTTGCTGAATTCTTTTTCTCTTTTTCTACTGTACTTTTATAATACACCTATTAATATTACTAATTTTAATATTTTAAAATATATTAAAAAAATATTTAATGGTGATAAGAGAATCGCACTAAAAAAACTAATAAAAAATATGAACTCGTTGAACACAAATTTGTTAAACTTGTGACTACGTCCATATAAATTTGGGAGACATGCTTATACAGAACTTTGTATAAAAGGTTTAATCATAAAATGTCTATTGGGATCATGAGCAAGTGACATGCTAGTATCATAATAAAACTAGATGTTGAACCATGTGATTTCATTATGGATGATAAATGAACTTTTCATAATATATTTTGGATATAAGTATAAATACTAGTAATATTTAATTTTTTAATTGAATATGGAGACTATGATAAATATGATAAATTTGTGTTGTGTATATTCCTTCCGTCCTCATATTTGTTTTGTTGTTATTCGAGCATGGATATAAAAAGAGGTGAAAATAAAATTGTTTGGATTAAGAGAAAGATTTGAAGAAATAAAAGAAAAATTTAATAAAGTGTACGAATGATTTGATGATCGATAAATAAAAAATAGTTTTTATAAAATTAGTTAACTAAATATATTTTAAATTAATTATTAATTATTAAATTATATTTATCATTAGATATTACATTATATTTATTATTATTATTATAATATTAATTATTTATTATATTATAAATTTTCAATAAATGTTTTGAAAGTATCAAAATCTAAAAATAAAGATATATTAAAGGCATCAAAATATAAATTAATTATTTTATTTTAATAATAATTTTTATTAATATAATTTAAGTATTTATTATATTAAAATAAAGAATAAATATTTTATTATATTTATTCAATTTTAAGTAATTAATTTATTTGTTTAATTAATATAAATATAAGTTATTATAAACTTTCGAAAAGTAGCTTCTTCATTTTCCATTGCTGCATCTAAACAGTTGCTAACACACCTTTAATTTATTAGATCATCCAAAAATTTTGTATGATTTTTTTTCTTTAGTTTCATAACTTACTTTGAAGTTTCACAAATGATCATTTTAATATTTTATATAATTTTTTTACCTTTATATTTATTTATTTGATATTATAATTTAATATTTATACAATATAATTTATTTCTTATATTAGACATAGAAGAAAAAAATAATTTTTCTTCTAACATGTATAATAAGTTTAATAGTGCATTAATTACATGTTACATGTTAGTTTTTTCTTAATTATTTTTATTTTTTTATCAACATGTTAAGTTAGTGTCGTACCACATGATACTATCAATGTAATATGAAAGTAACATGTGTCAATATTGATATTAAGTGTCATTGTCTTATTTTCGATGAAGTCCTTATTTTTATTTATTTTTTTTTCAAATTACGTTATCACATTTTTTTTTCTGAATTAAACAATGTTATCTCTATATTAGACCAATCTTATTTTTTATATATAATGTTATATTGATATTTTTATTAAATATTTATAAAATTAATTTTAAACCAACTCTAATATATTATTATTAAATTCCATTTCAATATAATAATATACTAGTTCTTTACTCTTTTTTTAAATGAAAGTTAAATTATTTAATAATATAATAATGTTTATAAATTATATATACAAATATTTTTATTAATTAAAATAAATTTGTATATTTTCTAACTTTTTTAATTAATAATTATAGATCTAAATTTTTATATGTCTAAAATTTTATCTATATTAATAAATCTAATAGTTTTTACATACTTTAACTATTTTAATTAAAATTAGAACCAAAAAAATAATTTAACTTTAATAAAAAATTATTTAAAAAGTAATTTATTTAAATGAAATCTTAGTTATTCTAAAACGTTTATTTAAATCTTATTGATATGGATTGAATATTTCTAAAATATTCGGTGATAGCTACAATTTCTATGAAAATAAAAATGAAAGGCTAATATATTTTATCAGCATGTTTAATTTTAAAATACTTTGAATATATATATTTTTATCTATTTTATATGAATATTAAGATCACAAAATAAGTAAGTAATTTTTAATAATGGGAAAAAATATATCAAAATATACCTTTAGAAGACAAATTTCACACTCTAAACATTCCTCCAACCAAAAAAAATGGGTTGATCCAAGTAGGCAACTCTAGAACCAGCCCAACAAGAAGTCTTCTGGACGAATTTTGACTGTTGAATCATATGTATCATTTACATCATACATTATTTCTTTCTGAATATAACTTAAATTCTACTATTGTCATAAAATGTTACAGACACCTTTAGTTTGTTTGGAAATAACAATAGGAAAGACAGTACCATAGATCAATATCAATACTATAAGCAAAAATTTAAAATCATCAATATCAACAACTTAAAAAATGCTATATTTATTCATTATAGTGTCTAAGTTCATACCCAAGTCATCAAGTATACATTTTATTTAAGAGTTTATTTTATCTTGCACAAACTTACACTGTTTGGATATAGAGTAATCTATTCAAGTTTGCATGATAGAAAAGCCCTTGATTTAAAGGGGAATAGAATAAATTTTGTAAGTTAAACATATTTGTATTTGTACGGTGCCTCAATTAAGAAGTACCCGTATAGATTAGCTTGCTTTTTTTGGAAAGTATGAAAATTGACTGTGAATTTAAAGCAAACAGAAGCCAATTCTCATTGATACCCATGACCCATGTCCAGGATTGAACAGCGAATACATACAAGATTATCATTGTCATTTCTGGGTATTGGCAGAAGCTTGACAATCTTCTACAAGGTATTGGCATTTCAATAATTTATGTACATAAAGTGGGGTCGAAAACTATAATACATAGCTGTACAAGATTTTGCTAGTTTCCTTCATTTCTGTAACCAATACCTCAATAAATCCCCGTCGAAAAATTAACAGGAATAACACATTACTCATACATTCCCCCACATTCTTCGTCAGAACTCACCCTGTCATCACATAAAAAATTTCAACAGTCAAACTACAAAAGACAACTTTATCCTTTAAAACTTCAAATTCCAAATGTATAATTTTTTTAAAACATCAAATTCCAAGTGTTTAAATATACGAAACCAATTATGGGCACAGTTACCTAACAAGCTAATTAGTGTTCATGGGCTGATTTACGAAGATTTGCAAGTTTGTCTCTCCATGTAGCTGCAAAAGCCACACTATAGTGCTTTAGGCATTCCATAACACAATAAAAAAAAACACACATACTAAGTATAATCATATACACAAGATATTTCACCTGCATCTTTAAATCTTTCCTGTTTGATAGCTATATGCATATTATGCATCATACTTAGTTCTTGAGCTACCAAATCTGGACCATCTACGGGGCTGTAGAAATCATGTAAAGTTTAACTTATATGACAAACAAATATGTAAAGGAGTTCGGTCTTGCAGTATCTCATTCACAAAATCTATGGCAGCAAAATTGGCACATAACAAAGTAACTATGTAATACCTGTCAAGCAATATATCATAAATAGTCTTTTTATTACGTACTCTGCCCATTCCATAACCAATCCGGATGGCATCTGTGAAAACAATTTCTTTACTTACATATATTGGAGCCTGCACAAATCAACTTTAAAATCATACAAGTGGATTTTCCATCATCTATGCACAGAATGCATTCTACTAGGAGTTTTGCATAAGAAGAGATGAACTATAGTTTCTGTTGATTCTTGCTCAACATAAGTTTTGATAACAAATATTGGCAAGGTCAACATAGAATTCATACCTTGCATCTATTTGCAACGTTAATAGCATCTGAGGGACGTGCATCCACACTGATAAGATCACTTTTCCCTGGCTGAAGGAATTATTAAGTTTTATAATGAAAGAGCATAAAAGAGAGGTGTTTTATCATTTGAGTTGAATAGTTTTCAAAACCTGGCTAATGTACAATCTAGCAAAGTAAGTGCTGACCACTCTCTCTGTAATTCTCACCATTATCACCTGAAAGTGTAAATTGAATTGAATTATTTATTTAATACCAAATGTATATTTGAAAATTGAATTGAACTGAAATGGGTGTTTAATAAGCAAAATAAGTTCAAGATCAATGCCATATTTTAGGCACATAGAGATACATATGATCAGGAAGAATGCATAACAACGGAAAGTTCCAAGGCAAATGACACAGTGATCCTCCTACATACAGGCGGAATCCCATGAATGCAAGGTAAAATAATGAAGCTAAAAGAATGATGTGGAATACTAGTCGTTGCAGCAATTTCACTACACCTAAAATGCAAGCATCAGAATAAACAAAACTTAAATGAAAAGAAAACAAAAAAACAGTAATTGATAATATGTCCACAGGCATCAATGTAAGTGGAAATGCTCAGCTTCATACTTCATGATCTAATCTTCCAACTAGATTTTTCACAAACTGGAACTGATCACGACAATCCTGTAATATCACCATATGCTAAGCATCAATCATAATAATAAATAATAATAATAATAATAATAATAATAATAATAATAAACACAACTTGAGTAACCACTTGGACCAGTTTTAAAATTACCTCACTTTCTCGTTGAAATTCCGCGTCCATAAGGTTCTCAATAGCAATCTGTCCTGAACCAACAAAGATACAAAGTTAATAAAACTTGAACTTTCCAAAAAATTCAGAAAAAGTCAAACAAACTAAAAAGCACGTCTACAAGTGACACCTACCTACAACAATTGGCAGTATATAGTCTCCATCACAAGAAATCCTGAGAAAAATCGTAGGGTTCTGGAAACGCTGTAGAAAGCTATGTCTCAATAAACTACTATCCGTTCTGGACAAGGGAATTGACGGCGCAGACGATTTCCATTGAGACTCCGCTTGGAATCTATTCTTCCACATATGATAGTGCGATAACGTTTCTGCACTAGTTTAAGTAATTAAAATTTCAGGCAATCATACACATGGATAGACCTAAAGGATGAAAACAACCAGAGTTACTACAACACTCTACTGTAATACAATTAATCCATTATAATTCGTAATCACTTTTTTCGTTTTTGAGAAAGCAGAAAAAGTGAACAAACACAAGGAAGCATTGCGTTTATTTATTTCTACCATCGCGATCAATGATGAGAGTGAGTAACCTGAGAGAAGGAGAGAAGCTTCGAGATAATCGTTGCCGAGAGAACCGTCGGAGCTGGATCTGCTGCGAGAGGAATTGCAGGAAATGAGGACGGATCGGCGGCAGCCTAAGCGGCGGGACCGGAGCGGCAGGAGGTGGAGCGGTGAGAAATCGACGGCGACAGAGTTGGGAGCGGCGCGGGCGGTGGCCGCGGTGGCCGCGGCGGCATTCGTGTGATCTGCGGCGGCGGAGCCCACGCCAGATACGGTGCGGACGCAGAATCTTGAACCCAGCATTTTGTATCGAAACGACGACGCAGATGCTGGGAAGAGAAGAGAGAGAGAGAGAGAGAGAGAGAGAGAGAGAGAGAGAGAGAGAGGGTGGTTGAGGTGAAATGGATTAGGAAGGGAACAGGTTGTTGGAGAGACTGGAGTTGATGCTATTATGGTAATACTTAATTATATGCTTAGTTTTATTTAATCACAATTAATTAAATTAAACCCGTTTTAATTGCGTGTGCTTTATGCCCTTTGTTGCGGATGAGATTCTTCTCCTGGCATTGCTAACTAATATGCTTTGCTTTGCTTTTATCACACTCATGCACACTTGTACCTCTTTCTGTTACAACTGAAAAAGATAAATTTGGGTTTAAACGGCTAATTGATTCAAAACTTAATTAAATTTTAAGTTTTTCTATAATGTAGATATTTTTAATTAAGTTGATTAGTTTTTAAAATAGTATTCAATATTTTTATAATTAAGTTTAATTTCGTTTTTAATTATGTTATGTGATTGTTACATTTTCTTATAAAATATATAATATATGACGAGTATTTTTATTAGTTTAATTAAAAAAATGCATTTTTCAACGACTTACCAATCATTACTTATCATTTCGTTACTATTATTATTGATAAAATTATCCTTCTTATCCAAATTTTTAATGAAAGGGTCATTTTAACAAAAAGGTTTGAAATACTCAATTGAAAATATAAAATTTTAAATGTTTAACAATATATTTTTTAATTAAAATGTCTAAATTTATAAGATATTTTAAACATGAATTAAGTGTTAACTAAAAATGATTATACTTCTTTTGCTGCAACAAATATATATGTAATCTTAGTTTTTGATCAAATAATGCATGACTTACTTTTTGAGAGAAAAAAAAGTTATCTTCTATCTATCATTCTTAATGTTGGATGTGGATAAGAGGTTAGTCATGGGCATTGGTTCCTCTTAAGTATTATGTTATGAATATTCTCTCTCTTTGTAACATCAATGTCTATCTTTCTATTTTTTTTCGATATCTACTTTAAAATTTAGCTGTCACCAAATTGGATCTCGTTCTAACAAGTGTCCCTTGGACAACAAAGATATTTTGACCTAGTTGTGATGCTGATATTTTTGTTCTCTGCTTCATTTCACAATTTAGCAAACGAGAAAGAAATATCTTTTATTTTTTTTTCAATTAAACTAAATAAGAATTTCTGATTTTTGTTTTTTTGCAGTATTATCATATATTGAAAAACAAATGTTAATACTAAAATTTTATATTATGTACTAGCAGTATTATACATAAATATAACATTACCACTTGTGTTTATCTCAATGCATAATATATATTTTTAGAATACTACTTATTCTCAGAAAAAAAAAATCAATATCACTTCACACACAAAGAAATTAAATGCCATTTTTCTTTCTTTTTTCTCAAGATAATATTCTTATAGAAGAACACCCATAATTCCCAACCAATATTCTTAAAATGATTTGTGAACAAAATACTACATTCACAATAAATTGATGAAATAAGAGTAATTTCTCTTCTAAATTAAATTAGGTTTTAATCAAAACTATTGATTCATAACAAATTATTATTATTTTCTCACGTAAATGGAACATAGAACAACTAATCTCTTAGTCTGAGAACATCATCAACTGTGCCCACGTAATCAAGTGAATAAAAGCAAATTATGTTCATAGCGTCAACTAAATCAGAATTTTTGAAATTAAAGAAAAAAATAATTATACGTACATAAGGTCTTAGTCATAATCATCAGAACTTTTAAAGCTACTTTAAAGAAAGATAACTATATGTACATAAAGTCTAGCTCAATCCACTATCTACAAAACCTATGGTTGATGTTTGGCAAAAACCACTGTAGGGATGATTGCAGAGGCAGAGAACATGACCGAAAGCTTCGAATCCATCAAACACCTTAGACATTAAACAATGAAAGCCAGCAGTGGGACTAATCAAATAAAAACGAGTTTAATCAAATAATCAATGTAAAGATTTTCACTACCAGCCAGTTTAAAATCACCTTCAAATTGTTTAAGTGTTCAAAGAAGCCAACAATTTTATCATCCATAGCACACAAGATTAGATGATAAAGATTCTCGAACTAAAGTGTTAGTGAATTTAAATTAATTCATAAGAAAAAAAATGTCAATGATGGAGATTCAAGGTTCTGTTATATTTAGTTTCACTGACAGGATGAAGAATGATATCAGCTAAGACAACATGAATGAAATCTTGCTATAATAAATTTAGTCATCATCCAGAACAAATCAGAATATGATGATGCAACTTCCATCCATGATCTACTCCTTCTGTGGAATTGATTATCCTTACCTATTTTTTTCTATTGAATAATCACAAACCGGGTAACAACACATTATTTTGGCACAGATAAGATAATCATTAACTTCAAATAATATCACTACCAGAACCAGAGCTCAGGATAATATAGTGTATGAGGCATTTGTTTCTGTACACTATCGACCTCAAAACGCAGTATGCATATATATTTTTTCTTCTACTTTTATCTCCTTATAATAGGCAGTGACACAAAGTAGAAAAGGCATAGTACAATACCAAGTACCGATCAAATTCATATCTGATTGATTTACACTGCAGTTAGCGTTTCCAAAAGTAGCTGCCCAAGTCCCTGGCATGGAATTCAACCACAATTGACCTACAATAAAATTCACCCAGAGCATCACAAAAACGATTCAATGCGCAAACCAAAAACACAAAAAAGAAAAACCCATAACAACACTGGGAATGAAAACGAAGTACTCACTGCTTTTGGCGTCTGTTGAAATTTGAACACAAAATGACAACAAAATGTGATTGCCTCGTTAAGTCACATCACTTCGACTGGAGGTCTTAATCTCTATCAACTCATTTACACATTCAGTTCCAATATCGCAAGAATCAATGACAGAAAGTAATAATGGAAACACCGGTGGATTAAAATCCTTCTTACTTGATCAGTATGAAAAGGCAAATAGATTTAACCACGGACAAAATGGGTAGAGAGACGCCATTTGTCATACATATCAAAGATACTCCTGAGGTTGCTTTAACAACTTAATTATCACATACGTTTGGAAACTTTGACCCGAGTAAAGACAAAGGTCAAGTGGAGTTAAACCATCCTGAAATATACAACAGAGAAATTGCAATTTGAAAATCAACATTAAAGAAATGATCAGCACTAACCAGGTAAACAAAGAAATTGACACCCAATCACTATTCCCAAGTTTCTCTCTCTCTCTCTCTCTCTCTCTCTCTCTCTCTCTCTCGTTTAGTGAGCACCAGCTGATATATTTGAAGATACAAGTATGTAAAATGACAAGTAACATGACATTCCATACATGGAGGACATTATAATGCTGCATTTTGTTGAGGGAAGAGAAAAGTGTGGAAACGAAAAGAAAAAGAATTGAAAAGAAATAGAGTGGAGAAAAGTGTTGTTAGTTGAAGTGGAAAAGAGAGGAAATGGAAGAAGTTTGTAAATGTTTGTGTTTAGTTTGTAAGAAAAGAAGGTGATAGTTTTTGGTCAATCATATATGACTCAATTCAATCCCTTTACTGGAACACCCACTTCCAGTTGCACAAAGCGTAAAACACCAATGCTTGTTGTAATTGATACATAATTTGATAAACTAACAACTGGGTTAGATAGAGTGGTTGAGGCAATTGTGAACAGGAATGTGTTGACTGAAAATATGTCACAGGTTGCACAGCGGCAAATTGTGGCTATAGAAAAACGCAATGAATTGATGCATGAACAACCTATAATCTTGAGGAAAAGTTCCAAAATACACTATCAGAGTTAGATGTGTGCGACATGTTGGTTAAAACGAATTTGCAAGATGAACAACTAATGTATGTTACAAGTTTTTATGCAACAACCAATCTTAAACACGAAGATTGTTTTGAATGTATATTTAAAATGTACTATACACTTTGAAAGACTTTGGATAGATTTGAAAGACTTTGATTAGATGTGAAGTGGAATGTATATTTTGGAAGAATAAGAAATTCCACAATACAGAAGCAACAGAACCATTCATGCCTTATCTTAGGTCAGCTATTTAAAGGATCATGCTCAAATAAAAACCAAATTTCAAATAAAACTATATTCCATCATGTCATAAAGATTTGACAAAACTTAATGTCCTTGACCCATAAAATTTAGCAAACAAACATTAGATTGGCAAAGTTTAACAATTTCTCAATAAATTGTGAACCTTTTTCTTCAACAACTAATAAATTTATAATGACTCTGAAAATGTTTCCCTGGTTTACAGGAAAATCTAAACTCAGTTTCTACATTGTGACGCAGGGTTTGGATATGAAAATGGCCTTTCTTTCAGATGACCTAACTAGTTGGTATGGCAGAGAGAAACAGTCTATATAGCAATGACAGTTACATTTTACGGATTATCCAGCAATAACATCCATATTCAGGTAACATTATGCACAATATCAAGGTCCTTTAATATTTATATATTAATGCAGGAAATCAATAACAATACCTTGTTTCTTAATGTCTTATCTGCACCTTTAAGCAGCAGAAGCCTCACTACATTGGGTTTCTGAGTTTGAACTGCAAGATGTAATGGTGTCCAGCCATCCTGAAACAGGGTAAACAAATTAAGTTCTCAATACGAACTGAAAAAGATTACAATGTAGGTATGCTAAGTACGAGAACAATTGACCATACCTTGTCCTGAAGATTTATATCCACATTATAGAATAAGAGTAACTCAATTGTCTCGGTAGAACCTGTTTGTACAGCATAGTGCATCAAGGTGGCCCCCTCCTGTTCCCATACATAAACAATAAGGTAGATGCATAAAATTACCATCAGCAAGCAACTAGTCCTATGATACTACTATGCTGTTAGATTAAGATGGAACGATAAGAGTAACAATTTCTCAATGGAATGGGGGACGCAAAGACACAAAATAAAAATTTAAAGAGGAAAATTAGGAAGCAAAGGCTCACATTTGCAACAACAACAATTACGTAAGTGTTTACTCACTTTATCCTTTACAAAAGGGTTAGCTGAGTTTCTCAGAAGATAGTTGGTTATGGCCTGCTTTTTGCCAATGGCCTTGTGAAGGACAGTCAAACCATCCTGGAAACAAAGTAAATCACCATTATTTAAATCAACGACTTCATAATTTTTATTCTCCCATATGAAAAGTTAGAATTTATATACCTTATCAACTGCATTGATATCAACATTATGCTTCAACAAAGAATCTAAAAGGAAAGATTCTCCACATGCAGCAAATGTATGCAGAGGAAGCCATTTACCCTGAAAATAATGTCAGCATTAGCCAAAAAAAAAAATGCATTATTCACCAAACTCTTTCCCAATAAGAATCAGAACCCTTTCGATCAATCATGGTTCTGAAAAGAAGAAAATACAACATCCTACAACGTTATTGTAGCCCCAATTCACCAGTCCAAAGAAGACAGATAAACAGCAACAAGACATCAACAACTACTAAGATTGCTCAATAACATCCAGTCGTGGAACAAATGATCACTAAGCCTAGTAAGCCATGACAATGCAGGAAAACGATAGAATTTCATCTTGGCAATAATACATGCATAATGAGAACAAAACACAGGTCATTGTAATTTGTTCGTCAGACACAGAAAACTCACTGAAGTAGCAGTAGCCAAGTCCGGCATTCGCTTGTTCAACAAGAACATCTCCTCCTTACTAATAACAAACAAATTCCGACAACCTATTCATTCAGCCACGAAAATATCAATACCACATTCCCAACACACAAAAAAAGATACACATCCAATACTAAGTGATTTTAGCTTCTCCAGAAAACTGATTTTGATCTTAACATAAATTATTACCGTCACGGGTTGTGTTAGCTCGAGGGTTGTAGCTCCCACTACTGAAAAACTGTAAGACATCCTCCAAACTCTTCCCCTGAACAACCCCTCTCGGATTCTTAGGCTCTACACGCTCACCATTGAAGTCAGGTCCTGGAACCTTCTCATCGACGGGAAATCTAGAAGGGTTTTTGAGAACCAGAGGATTCAGCTTTTTCAATATTTCCTTCTTAGAAGCCTTGTACTCGTTCCAATTCACATCCCTGTAGGGACTCGACGACACTTTTCCATTTTCCTTTCTCTTCTTCTCCACCGTTCCGTTGAACCTAATTTTCTCGGCACCACTGAATGGAACCACCCCTCTTCGATTCTTCTTCTTGCGCCGTTTGTTAATGGTGATTTTCGTCTCCGCCTGAGCCTCTCTCCACTTGTCCGGAACCAAATTCTCGCGGTTAATCGGCGTTACTTTCTTCCCTGAACCCGTTTTAGGTTTGGGGTTGTTGTTGTCGTTTAGGAAAACGGCGCCGTTTTCGAATATGCCGTCTTCGAAGATGACGTAGTTGCGGTTCTTTTGGGAGTGGGCATTCCATTTGGCGGGAAATTGAAGGGATTGTAGAGATTGGAACCGGAGGGGAGAGATGGCTAAAGGAAAATTGATATGGTGAGAGAAGAGATTGTGAGGTTGAGCATTGAACAAAACAGTGGAAAAGTTGAACATGGCGGCTTCCATTTCCGGTTCCTATGCTACTGCTGCAAATACTAGGATAAAACAACAAACAACATTGGATCTAAACAAAATCCTTAAAATCAGAAAAAATCAAATAGGTGTTGATGATTCTGTACCAAATTTCATTGGATATATCATATGCTTGGTATGCCATTTCTCAATCATCAACCATAACATTGGATTTATATATACTTCTTGAGTTCGAACCTCAAATTTTGAATCACATTGAAGAAAAAAACATGGCAACCATTTTTATTCCTTTTTTTCTTTTTCTTTATTCTCATATGATTTAACCAATTACTTCACAACCCATAATTCTGGTTCAGGTCTTTGGCGAAAACCTAAAATCAAAAGCTAATGAGTAGTTCATCAGACACTAATATTCATCTCAAAATGTACATTTAAAATTTTTTCATACAGACAGAGAATAGATTAAACAACTAATCACTAATAACGTGTTTAAGATTCAAAATTATATATAAAAAAAAAAGCTTTTTTCACCAGTGATTTTAAGAAAAAACGTTTAACTTTTTTCATAAACTAAAATTATTTTTTAAGGAAAAACTAAAATATAAATTTAGAGAAAAAGACAATCTGTGCAAGTTAAACTTATGATTAGACGAATTTTAACATGTAAAAAAAACTGATTTCATATTTTTCCTCCTAAAAGGTGTTTATAATAAAATTTACCCAAAGAAGACATCAATTATGCAATGTGTTTGATCAAAGTTTTATACCGATGGTGTGGTAGCTTACAATTTAAATTGTTCAATCCATATTTTTAGCCAAATTTAATAAATGCGGTTTCCTCGCATCTAGGGATGGCAACGGGGCGGGACGGGGACGGGTTTCGTTATCCCATAACCATCCCCGCATAAAAAATTCATCCCCATCCCCATACCCAAACCCAACGGGTATCAAACTTTTTTCCCATCCCCATCCCCATCCCCACCGGGTAACGGGTATAATCTCGTACCCATACCCGTGCCCGTGTTCTAACTACTTCAATATTAATTTTTATAAAAGAAAAAAAATTACGGTAAAGAAAACATAATATTATGAAATATTCAATATTAGGAGGATTTTCTTCGATGCCAAATACCTTAAAATAAAT
>Ga0214544_1009793_pt1 | contig 14691 bp, 3 predicted proteins | sample CNSS3metaG_FD_160074 | JGI IMG/M metagenome (GOLD analysis project Ga0214544, IMG submission 160074) | Root nodule microbial communities from cowpea collected in UCLA plant growth center, Los Angeles, California, USA - CNSS3 | ecosystem: Host-associated > Plants > Roots > Nodule | place: USA...
ATGTGTTTTTTTTTTTTTTCTTTTTTTATTTTTTTTCCTTTTTTTTATTTTTTTTATAAATTTTTTTTTTTTTTTTTTTTTTTCTAATGCTAGTGATTTTGTGAAATTCATCTGTGTTCCACTTCGTATTTAATAATGCTCACATACAATTTTCTCAATAATAAAGTGTGTTGAAAAGAGTATCTCTCTGATATTTCTTATGCACACATTTTTATATGTCTATGCACATGATGAAAAATCTGCTGAAATATTAGTTGTAGTACATTTTGCAATCTTTTTTCTTTCTACCTTTTCCATCAAGATTCAGAGCATTCAGACTTCTTTCCTGTATTTGCAGATATGCATATGCACCATGCAGGCTTCTCTCATGCATGTAATCAAATGAAAATGAAAAATGGCATCTTCGTTTTTGGTTATTTTCTTTTTCTTTTTTCTCAGGTGGAGCAAAATTCAATTTCTATTCTGGACATTCTGAAGCAATCAAATTCATATCTGCCTCATGTACTCATTGCTAGCATACTGCTTGCTCTAATCTACCCACGTTCTTTAACGTGGTTTACCAGCAGGTCTGTAGACGTTCTGATGAATTGATAGATAACAAGATTGTTGTCCGAGTAGTTGCAATTTTGCAAATTCATATAGTCAGATGATTTGCAGTTAATGAAGGAACAACAATTATCCCTGATATAGAATTTCATGCTGCATCTCTTCAAAGTTTAAACTGCAAATATTCTTGCAGATACTATGCACCTGCGCTAGGTTTTTTGATGTTTGCAGTTGGGGTTAATTCAAATGAAAATGACTTCATTGAGGCATTTAAGAGGCCAGCAGAAATTGCCACTGGTTATTTTGGCCAGTTTTTTGTGAAGCCTCTTCTTGGATATCTGTTTTGCCTGATTGCAGTAACTGCTTTAGGCTTACCAACAACAGTAGGTGAGGTTGCTGTCTCTTAACAATAAAAGGTGCTACTAGGATGCTCTAATTATTGGCTGTAAAATGAATCAGGTGCTGGAATTGTCTTGGTGGCTTGTGTTAGTGGTGCCCAGCTTTCAAGTTATGCTACTTTCCTGACGGATCCACATATGGCACCTCTAAGCATAGTTATGACATCACTGTCCACTGCTTCAGCGGTTTTTGTCACGCCACTCTTATTACTGTTGCTCATTGGGAAGAAATTGCCTATAGACGTAAAAGGAATGGTGTATAGCATTACACAGATTGTGGTGGTACCTATTGCAGTTGGCCTGCTTCTAAATCGGTAATACCATGATCTCAGAATATGTTAACATCAGTGTCTTTTTTTTTAAAGGCGTCATCTTCTCACCCATTCATTTTTACAGATTCTTTCCTCGTATCTGTAATGTAATTCGACCATTTTTGCCTCCTCTGTCAGTATTGGTGGCGGCTATCTGTGCTGGAGCACCACTTGCCTTTAATGTTGAGACTATGAAATCCTCCTTGGGAGTCGCTATCTTGTTTCTTGTTGTTGCTTTTCATTTGTCATCTTTCATAGCTGGTTATTTCCTCAGTGGATTTGTCTTCCGTGATTCTCTTGATGCAAAGGCACTGCAACGAACAATTTCCTACGAGACAGGTACAACGTTTCTCAATTTTCAGACATAAAATGCCTGTAAAACCATGTTTACTTCAATAACTTCATTTATGTAATGGCAGGAATGCAAAGTAGCCTGCTAGCCCTGGCACTCGCTAATAAATTCTTTGAAGATCCAGTAGTGGCTATTCCTCCAGCAATTTCTGTAAGTTTCTCCGCCAGTTAAACTTCAACTATTATCATATGTCTAGTAATACAAATCCTCCTTGTGTCTCTTTCCTGTTACATGTAACTTTCATTCTGTGTGTACGTATGTGTTTACCTCAATGATACATGATTTTAAGTCTCTAAAAAGATGAATAGAATGATATATGATTTAAATGCCTTCCCTGCATACTTATAGCAACACAGCCGATAGCTTTCATGTTTTGAAAAATGCAACCCTTTGCTTTTTTCAACATAATATAATGCATTTGTATCCACTTGTTTATATTGAGAGGACATTAACGTGAACAGAAAGGTAGTTTTTTTATGCTTTTAATAACTATTGGGCAGTTTTGCGTTTAATATCCGTTTTATAGTTATGTATGCTTGTTTTTCTGTATATGGTCAGTTTGTGCATCAAGTGAGAGGATTGTATTTTGAGTGTGATCCACAGAGTAAGACTCGCTTTGGGGGCTTATGCCAGTGTATTGTGTATTAGAGAAGTTACTCAGAGGGAACTTGCCCGTGTTCTTCGTTTACTGTCTGGAATACGTTGTAACCTTTTTCTAGCTTTTCCTAAATAAAATACAAATAAAACTGCCAAGTTTGTGTATGTAATTCTCTTGAATAACATATTATTGCACGACTAGTAAGTTTTCCTAGAGAAGTGAGTGTAGTGCTGTTAAAAAATTATCATTGAATTGCAATATAAGTTGCTAAATTTGCTTGCAGACTTCAATTATGTCTTTGATGGGATTTGGTCTTGTCCTCATTTGGACCAGAAGAGGAAAAAGTGAGACAAAGCACAGCTCTTGAAAGGTATTGAAGCGAGCATCAGTTCAGCTTCCCAGGAGGGACCGATGACAGTCACAGTGATAATATCACATGTATTCATCAACAGGGGCCTGATTGTTTTAGACTTCAGGAATCTCAAATTAAGATGCAACTTCATGATCAATAACATCCAGGTCTTCAGTAACTTCTGTCATTTAATATTTATTTAACCAAGGTCCTGTCTTACATAACTCAGATCCTCCTCAAGCATTGTTGCCATTAGATTTAATAAATGTATAATTGATGTTTGAAGTTCGTTACCTGCAACCTACTCAACTGGTTCGGTAACGGACACCTTTCAAAAAACATAACTCCAAAGATAGGGTTGCTGGAAATAATAAATGCAAGAATCCCAAGCAAATAATTCCCAGGAAAGTAAATAAACATACTAAAAAACTGCCTTCGCTGATCCTAAATAACACATTTATAGTTCCCTACATACTAGGCCGAAATAACGGTTGTGGAAACTGCCACAACTACGAGCAATTTCCCTTGAGATAGGTACAAATTTTAACCATATGCATCCATGAGATGCAGTTGTAGCACTTTACTTAAGTGACTTATTTGTACATCCAATTGCAAAAATGCAAAGTAGCCTGCTTTCTCTGGCTCTTGCTAAGAGTAAATCCTTCGAAGATCCTATACTGGCTTTGCCTCTCCTGCAGTTTCTGTATTTTGTCCTTTCTGTTACATTTCAAGTTCAGTTATGTCGAAACCATTCTATCTTAGGTTGCTTTGTCACATCAGTAGTAAAAGTAAAACTAAAATATTTCAAGTAATTTTAAAAATTTTCAACTATTTTATATAAATTTCTGAACTTTAACTACTTATCATGATTTTAATCCTTTACTATATGTTAATCACTTAAGTTATATATTTCTTTGATTTCTTAGACTAATAAAACTAACCAATTGTATTTTCAGAAACTATTTTCTTTTTTTTAACTTTTAAAAACTATTCTTGCTTAAAAAAATTTCAGGCTCTTCAGTGATATATATATATATATATATATATATATATATATATATATATATATATATATATATATATATATAAGTTTCATGTCTCTTTTCTTTTGCTTGATGTACAGTGCTGTAAGAAAATATTTTATTGCAAAATAACTTTACCTGCAGTCTCCAATTATGTCTTTATGGGATTTTTTCTTGTTCTGATTTGGCTGGTTCAAGACCAGAAGAGTTGAGTAATTTCTTTCTGTACCTCCATAATTGGCACTTCTAAAATATGCATTTTAGATTATATAATTCAAAATATAAATATATCGTAAATTGTGTTCTTTAGGAATATTAAAAATATATTTTGAATTTTTTTTTTTTCTAAATTATATATTTCAGAATACAAAAATTACATTTTGAATTAAACAATTTAAAATACAAAAATGTATTGGACTGCAGGAATAAATTTATGGAGGTGTGGAGAAGAAACTTCCAGACTTGCAGCTCCCATGGCATACAATAGAAATTTGGTCATTACTTTCTTCACCCGCTTAATGTTTTATACACCCCTATTCTTTTGAAATACCTATATTGTCCTTCTGATTTATATCCTTTGAAGCTCTCAAAACTGCATTTTTGAGCCTCCTCTCCATTGTTGAAAATCAGTTCTGTAAAACTTGAAATGATTTTTGTTTTTCAACATTTCTAACAATAGTAAGTTTGCCCTTGGTTTTGAAGTTATTTATGAAAAACTTTAGTTAAAATTCATATTTTGAATTATATAGTTCAAAATAATATATACATTTTTTATTTGATCCATCATCTTTATATGTTTTATTATGAAAATGTGGCACTGATATCTTCATATGTTTTTTTTAGCTGCTCTTATCATCCTTTAACTAGAAAGCTAAAGATATGCCTTAAATGTTTTATATGGAAATTTAAAAATCATTGAATATTGTCAAATAAAATGTATACGACAAGTAATCTTTATTTTGAACAAAATAAAATACAATATATTTTATAATATATATATTAAAAATTGTTTAGTAATATTTAAAATATGATAAATATATAATTATTATTGTATAAATCTAAATTAAAATCATATATATATTAAAATTATTATATAAAAAATTATAAATTAATATAGATACTTATGAAATATAAATACGTAATCCAAATTAAAATATTAGAATATATTTTATTAATATTTTTGCATTATTTATTAGGCCCAGTAAAATGAAATCAGAATGATTGATAATTTATAAAATAAAAAGTTGGCTTGGAAATAGTTAAAAATATTAAGTTTTCCACTGGCCAGATAAAAAATATATCTAGTTATTAAACTAGTCTTTAAAATTCTGAAGATCTATTATTTATTTTCAAATTATAAAATAACGCTCTAATTCCTTATTTTACGCAAACTAAATGAAAGAAGGAGAAAGAGTGTTATCCGAACCAGGGTGGAACGAAAACCAAGCTGCAACATTTGAAGAAGCAGTTACAGTCTCCAAGTCCGACCATGGCGGCGGCAACGTTGTACTTGGCAAAACCATTTTGCACTTCCAAAATTCCACTGCCAAGAGTGAGCGACAGTGGAATTGGAACCGTAAAGTACGAAATTCAAACCAAATTGAAAACGGGTTTCCTGGGACTGGGTCTGTTCCACTTCCTCAGCTTCGTCGAACCAGCTGCATCTCTGCAACTGCAACTTCAGGAACCTCCCAATGCCCTCTCACTGCCCACATGGGCCATTCACGTTTCCAGTGTCGCTGAATGGTCACTTTACTTTCTCCATCGTTTCAATTGGCTTTAGCGTTATAATCACATCAAAATTACCCCATGAAGCATGCATTTTCCTACACTTACTCTCTTCATTCCTTGTTTTTGTATCCAATTATGAAGGATTATAGCCATGGCTTTGGTGTGGCAATATGGGCACAAATCTAGATACCCTGCTTGGAAGGGCCTTTCTTGGGGTATGGTGAGTGACCTCAGTTTCTTCACTCTCCAATTTTTTCTTCCCTAATTTCTACCATCATTTGCTATTCCTGCATCTCATACTTCTTTATTGTTGTAGGTACCTCTACTTGGTGGAGCTTTTTGTGCATGCACATGGCATTTCTTTTATAACTCTGAGTCCCTTGAGGTAATAGGGCTTTTCATCTTTGATGCAGAACTAAACTACTATCTGTTCCATCTCACTCTATTGTGTTTTATTTTATCTCATTCATTCTTCTCATCATTAGACTGCACAAACTTTGGCTACTCAACATTTAGATTATAAATCAGGTAAAACCAATATCCTCAAAAGCATTTTGTTGTCTAGGAATAACCAACTTATGAAAACATTAAATATCTTCTCTCTCTCTCTCTCTCTGTTGGGGGCAGGCCAAGATTGAATTTGGGGGAGTGAGGACCTAGGTAGAGGTTGCCAACTCTTTTTGTCTAGCCCAACCAAGCTTTGCCACCTTGTTAACTTATCATTCTGTTTTATAAACTGAAATCTAATTCAATTCATCACAGCACTGTGAAATTAGTTTTCTCTTTTTAAAATCTAGAAGCTGAAAAAGGACCTGCATTAAATTGAAAGTATAAATAGATTACACTTTAAAGAAAGGTCTCTGAAAAGTAAGAAGTAAGTGACAGAACAGCGGTGGAGTCCTATAGTTGATTTGAAATGTCAATTTTCTCTCCATCTAGTTAGTAAAAGCAGAATACTCAACTTGTGGAAAGAGTAAAGAATAGAGACAAAGTGAGAGAATTCTGTGTGCGATGATGTAGTATTCGATATTACTAGTTACTTAACTTTGTTTTTTCTCTGTGAATAAACTAGATGCATGTACCAATTTATTACCACCACCATCCATGTCTAGCAGAATACAGAAAACTAAACATTTCGGATTACTGAGTTGTTCTGTGAAATAATGCTGATGCATTACATGTTGCGCTCTATGTGAGACTGACCCTGTTGAGAAAACTGTCTTGTTGAATTACAATAAGAAATAAAAAATAGATTTTAAGTCTAATTCAACCTTACAAAACTGGTTTGTAAGGTGAAATTTACACTATATATACTATAAATTGACCTTATTTTTAGTTAAGGTGAAACTTCCTATACATGTAATAAAATGTAATCGATTTTGTAACATGCTGAAGATGTGAAATGATTGGGGTTCTCTAATGGATTGGTGCAGGTATTGGTGGCTCTTCAAGCGGCACTGACTGTTATAGGAAATGCTACAATGTGCATAGCTGCATATCGGATATACAAATCATCCCAAGGCTCCTAGAACTTTGAATTGTATGTACTTTGGTATCTGGAACCATGTATATAACTTTGAATGAAAGTCTAAGGCTTCTTCTGCTCATTGGTAAATTGTCCTTGATCTGGAAGAATGTGAGAAGAGTTCGCTCTCATAAAGGAAATATTTAATGACAGACAGAATCCATATATCCTGATTTGTAAGATAAACATGCTAGGAGATGATCATTCTTTCTGAATTTTATGCACAGTAATTGGTTCATTAATTTTATGCAAGTTTCCCTTACCTGAAGAAGTCACAGTTCAACTTTGAATGACTTTTGAACCGTTTAAGATAATACTTTGAAGAAGAAAAATCGATGAAAAGTTTTAAATTTTGTTGGGAGCTAGAGACAACAATGAGTATTATGTTATAGGATAGTATGTATTCACGTTTGCGGTTTAAAAAAAATATTTACAAACTTAGTCAGACCTATGTGAGTGACATTTTAGTATAACTATCATGTAACGTTTCTCATTTTCAAACTTGTACCTATTTTTAGTATCATTTAAAGAATACATATATCAATATTCAAACCTTCATTTTTTACATATCTTGAAGAATCGGAACATCCGATTTTGAAATGCGTAAATTAATCTGTTTCAATAAGGGTGTGGTGTTAACATCATTTAGAAAATGTCACGTTAGCTATCACAAAGTGACATGTTTATCTTTCTTTAGTTTATATTTAAGTGTACCAAACATATCACTTCTTTCTTTATATTTGAGTTTAGGGAAAGTATTAAGTAGGGTAAGTTAATTATGCTTAAAATGATCTGTGATCAAAATTTTATTAACAGTTTTTTTTAAATGGTAATATCTCCCCCTAAATTGATTAGTCAGGGAAAAGTACTGCATGTTTATCCTCAAGGATTTCAAGGGACCATAATTTCGTTTTAATCCTTCAAACTCATTTATATGATGTTTTCTGCTTAATTTACGGCAATCTAACTGTCCTGGGCAATGATTTAATTGAGCAATAAATGGTATGACCAAAAAGTTGTACTATATATCTTTGTTTTGAAGGTAACAGGGTGTTAATTAGGGTTTGTTTATATGTAAATTGTATTATGAGTTCACATCATATATATTGATACCACGTTTTTCATCTTCCCATTGAAACTCAACTTTTTTATTTTTATAAAATATGAGATTTATATTCACACTTTATTTTCAACAAATTAAAATTCAGTTCAAGTATATTTAGGAAGGGAGTGTGGTTTTTATCAAAGATTTTAGAAATTCTAAATTAACTAAAAATAAGACATTTTTATAATATATAAGTGTGTGTAAACATCATCTTACAAGTCAATTTTGTAAAGTTAAATTATGTTTAAAATTGACTTCTTAATATAGTATTAGAGCCTTTAAGTTTGAACTTCTCCTAACGAGATTTATTGTTTATTTGTCCTGTTAATACCATCTGCTATTGGAAGATGATTTGTTATTTGTTGTACCTATCATGTCACTCACTATTAGGCCGCTTCATATTACCTATTAATATCCAATCTTATACTCGAGATGCATATGCCTCGAGATGGGGAGGTGTGTTGGAGATCCCAAATTAACTAGAGATAAGACGATTTCATAAGATATAAGTGGGTACAAACATTACCTTACACGTCGATTTTGTAAGATTGAATTAGACTTAAAGTCCACTTCTTAAAAAAAAAAAAAAAGTAAAAAGTTGAGTCTGATCCAAATTTGAAAAGAATCCTCCCTAATATTCAGAGATGGACAGTAGTTGAGAAGTGAGCAATTCTTTTATGATGAATAGTGTCCTGAAATTGAGGCACATGCATAAATGATTTGAAGTTGTGGTCCATTCCATAATTAGCTATGTGATTCTTCACGTGCCCTACTTCTTTTCGAGTTACAAAACCTGTTCATCTTATCTCTTCCGAGACTCTTTGCCATCGATGTGGTTGATGAGAGACTTCATGGCTTGTCGTAATAACTCTGAATCTAAAGTTGCCATGATCGATGTCCTTTTCGAAACAAAGCAACTTCTTCATGTTGCCATCCATTCTCAAGTTTCTGATTCATACAACATCCATGCTCTTCTTAATTGCTCATGCCTATGCCTATTGTGACCAACCACTTCATTTCTTACACCATCTTGCTATTCAATCAAGAACGTGCCATTTATTCTCTTAATCTCTTTTTGGCTTTTCCTCTCTTTCAACCTGCAAATTTAATGCCTCCGCGTTCTCATTGATTGCGCATATAAATCTAATAATTAATGATCCAAATAGAAGCTGAAGTATTTGATGATACATTGTTGGAAAAGTGTTAAATGGTGTGGGGTTTCTCCACCCACTTACCAAATTTTGCAATCCTCCACTGACTACATTTTCAAACTCTCTTTCCGTGTGGGCTTCGGAGAGAAAAACAAAACAAAAGAAGGAAACAGAATATAATAACTAAAAATAATAATAAATGTGATAAGTGGTATAAGCAAAATAGAAAATAAATAAAAATCAGTGAGTAGAAAAAAATAAACAATACAAAAGAGGAAAGTATACTTTGGGTTAACTTTGTGAAAGTCTAGGTTGTGAATTTGTTTTTAGAATAATAATATTTTAACCAATTTTTTTTAATTCGTTTTTAATCCATCACTTTCATCATTATTATATTATATTATTTTAAAAAAATTAAAATAAATAATTGAAGGATAATTAAAATAATGAATTAAAAGTGAATTAAAAAAAATAGATATTTTTTTGTATTCTTTGTTCCTTTCGTCTATGTTCAATCTGGGACGCTCAACTCCACACTTAGAATTTTCAGTGATTTATATGAATTCTCCACAATTTGTATGAATGTCCAAAGATCAACTCAAAAAGGAATATAAACAGGGAAAAGAGAGAGAGAAAGAGAGAAAATAAGTAAAGAAAAGAAATAGAAGAAATAGAACGTAAAATGAAAAAAAGAAAATATTAGAAAAAATACGGAGATGCAGAAAGTACATAAAGAAAAAGTTGATAATGAAGGGATGACTTACAATTATTAGATAGCACCAGAAAATAACATCATATGAAAATAATCTCTTTTAGTAAAAATAAAATAATACATCCACATAAAAGAACACACCATAAATTTAACATTTGGTACCTCAAAATCTACATTTATAAATAACACCAAAATCTACATCTATAATACTCAATAAAAATATTGTTACACAAACGTAATTTTTCTGAAATAAAGAAAAAACCGCAAACATTTTCATATAACTTTTATATATGCATGCAATATTTATAAGAAAATATATATTTACCTTCTAAATTTTAAAATAAAATTGACTTGGCTGAACTATTTTAATTAAAAAAAATCATTTTAAAAATTAATAATGAATTAGTGTCAACACTACTTAGAGTCAACTTTAAAAGTGAGCTATTAATTATTTAGTATTGATTTTTGCTTCTTAACGTTGATCTATAGTTAAGGTTAAATATCTATTTTCTTGTAGTGGATTTTTCTTACAAAACTTACAAATTTTCACATAACACAACTACCAAAAGAAATACACAGAGATTCTGTAACAACTCACTTAATATAATAATTTTCTATTTTTGTTTGTTCAAATGTGAGATTTTTGATAAATATTCACGTGAAAATCAATAATGACATGGTTGGAGTTTGAGAGTGGAATTTAACATTTTGAAAATGGATAGGTGATGAGAAAATATAACATTTTGAACCATGATTAGGTTGGGACAACTCTCATCACTCTCAATGCTAAACTTTTGAAAGTGTTTTTTGATGAGTCTTGATCGTGGAAGAAGAAAGTGTGAATTCATATGGCCTGCAATGGTGGAGCACACCCTCGTCTCTCTCTTCTTTCTTGAAATCTACATCACACTAAGTTTCTTACCCTTTGGAACTAAGAAAAAGATAAAGCATTAGGTCCACTTTATGCCTTTATCTTAGACATATCTCACTGCCCAAACTAGCCACCTAGGACCATCTCTTCGTGTGTTACGTCCTTCTTGGTAAAGGCATTGTTCACACAACTCCAAAGATTCTATAATATCTTAAACACATTACCCTAATGAGACAATAGATATACTATTTGAATTCATTTTGAGGTCAATAACCAAAACGAAATAAAAGAATTGTTTACTACTAAATTAAAAGTTATAGCTATTAGTGAAGACATAACTTTTTTTATTTAAGAGCAAAACAATTAGAACATTACAGTTTAACTGTGACTCGACCTACTTGACCTCCATCATAGGATAATTGATACTACATGATACATTTCAGATAGTTTGTTAAACCTTGATAATATAAACACCAACACTCTCGTTTTTCTTCTTTCATCGTGTTATATCATAATATGTATCTTTTGTGGTATGAGTTCGCTTCAATTATTATTGTCCTAATTATTATGGTTGAAGTAATCCTTTTATAATAATAATGAGTTTAGTTGTTGGTGTGACTTCAACAATATTGGATTTTATGTTGAGAAAGGTCATTGAATATTGGTATTACTTGTATATGTTGAATCATACTTGTCCTTGGTAAGCTTTGGTAGGTGAGATATATATAAATATATTATGATGTAACATATCATCATCTTTTCATATACATTCTTTCTATTTTTGTCACAACATATTCATTTCATGCGAGGTAAACCATTGAGTAAGTCACTACATGTATATACCTAACTAGGTTTTTTATACGATACAGAACTCCCACTTATATGTAAGGATTTACAGTAGGATAATTTTACTTTAATACTATTATTATATGCTTGTTATATTGAAATATATATTAAGATCGTTTAATTATGTATTTGTGTAGGAGTTTCTCACTTTGCTACGAGGTGAAGGTTTAGTATATTGAATGAAAATACACAAGCGGTTAAATATTGACTAGTTAATAAGGATGGATTTATATATTCTTTCATATATGGTTATATATGGTTTATGGTTATACTCATTGAGAAACTGTGGTTCTATATATGGTTATATGACATTAGTCTTACACATATAAAGTCCTTTGACACCACTTTAACTCCAAAACTTTAAGACAATGGTATCATGAGTCTTTATTTTTATATAGTGTTTAACTTTGTCTATTTTATCTTATATAGAACTTTTTGACTCACACTTGAACTATTCCCAACAAATAAAAGTTTAATAGTTATTAGAAAAAAATCCCTGTTAATGAAAACTAAATTGTTACCGTGAAATATTACAATTAAAAGTTTTTGTATTGAGAGAGGAAAGGGAGAGAGATGTGTAAAAAGAAAGACAAGGGAGATAATAAATTCCATATATCCTTGAGAAAATTAATGATTGACATTTTTAATATATTGATTGTTTGTTATTATATTATACTGTGTCCAAAGAAAAAAAAAAGTGACTCCCTCACTTCAGATGTCAAATTCTATACTAAGGAGGATATAGAATGGGAAGTAAGAGCAAAATAGAAAGAAAAATTCCAAATAAATAACATTGAAGGATGACTAAAGAAATACCCAAAAAGAAATAAAGAGAGTTTTTATCTGATTTAAAAAGAATCTGTCAAAAAATTATTATTTCGAAATCATTTGAATTTAATATTTAAACAAGTAATTTTGACACATGATATTTTAAATTCACTTAAAAATAAATTTCTACTTTTAAAACTCCTTATTCAATCACTCTTTTCAAGTATTTGATAAAATAAGTTATTAAAGTAGCTAATAACTATAAACGAGACATTTAACCTTTTTGTGATAATTTGAAAGTTGATGTACTCTAAAACAATACTTTTCTTATATTTTGTTTACTTTAAACGATTTATCACCTCAAAGAAATGAATTTATTTTATAAAAAATGTTATTTGATGAAAGTCGAGAGTAACAAATTTGATCACCAGAAAAGTAACAGGGAAATTTTAATAAAATGGCAAGGATAAAAAAATAACAGTTGAAGTTTCTTAACAGATAAAGAACGTTTTAAAGTTATTAGAATGAAAGTTTTTGTATGAAGGGAAATAATATAAAATGAAAATTAAAAAGAAATTAAGATCTCAAGTTGAATTTTACCGTTGAAGTGAAGATAATCAAATTAATAAATTTTATGAGGCAGTGCAAGGAGAGATCCACAAAAAAAAAATGTCAAATCCCAAATCGAATTTTTCCATTGTAAAACAAACTCTTTAATCAGATAAAAGAAGCTTTTAAGTCAGCTAAATAAGTTTACAACTATTTCAAATGCCTGTATTATCAAACATTTAGTAAGTTAATATAGCTTTTGTAAATTCCAACTAAAAAATAGTTGTGTAGTTTTATCGTTAACTTGTAACTTTGTCATAAATATATATAGAAATGAAAGGAATAAAATATAAATTTTTTATAAATATTTATTAAATTGAAAGAAACTAAAGTTTTACGTTATAAGTTTTCACATGCATTTGACAACTTTTATCAAATGCATTTAATTCAACTAAAAGCTTGTAACTTAAGTTTTGAACTATTAACTAGTTTTTCAGTTATAGTTATGTTAAATAGAATCATTATAAGTTATAACTTTAAAACATTACTTTATGTAGAATCTGAAAAAAATATCACAAGTTAATGAAAAAAGCTGTTTATTAAACACTTATATTACGGTCAAACACTTATGAATTTAATCATATACATTATAAGTCAGGTGAAATGATTAATTAAATATATTCTTAAAGCTTTTATTTAATTGGTCATTCAAAATTAAGAGCCATTAAACACAGCTTTTAAATGTCCCTAAAATAATCTTTCAAATATCACATTTGTATTACATTGATGCTTTAAAACAATTCGAAGTCAAATGATTTATTATTAAACATGCGAAATAGTTGTAAGATTATATTTTGTAAGACACAACTTTAACTTTTTCCAAGAGACTAACTTTGTAATCACATTTCTTTCATTTTTGCAGAAAAATTCTGGAAACTCCTCTCCTAATGCAAAGTTTCCAAATTTAAATCACACTTAATTAATGAAACCATAAGTTTGTAATGAAGAACACTGTGAAAGTGCAGAACATAGAAAAAGCAAAAAAGTGTATGACACATAAAAGTTGCATATATTATATATTTTGAAAGCTTAATGGAGGTTCTTTCTCCCTCCATAGATTGTTGAATTTGAATCTACACATATAGATTTAAAGGGATTTATCTTTATTCACTTGTTCTCTCTTTTTGTGACAACTGCGTAGTCTTCAGTCCCTCTTTGCCTCTCCATGCCACTCTTCTTTACAAATTTCTCAAATCTTTACATTTCCCATAAATGCTTTTTATCACATCATTTGTATACATAGTACTCAAAAAATAACCTCATAAATTCAATTATAAGTATCAAAGCTAGATTCAGTATTGGCTTTGCATAAAATTAAATTAATGGCAGAGATCGCTAAAAAAAAAAGTAAGTGTATTACTCGTAAGTTTTAAGAAAATGAAGAAAACATTGTTTGAAGAATTAAGGTGTTTTTTAACTTTAATGTTTGACTCGGTTTGAGCCTTCAAACAATATTCAATTCCAGAAAACACCAATGTTCTTCGATTTTGGACGGACATGTTATATGTGACGTTGAGCAATTGCAAGTGTGACAGTGTTTCCATGCGAAATGGACAAAAAACTCATCTTGGAAATGTCACACAATACACAATTCTTTCTAAAAATAAACTATTAAAAACGGTAACATTAGTTTTTTTTTTTTAATTCAACAAAGTGCCGAACATTAGTGTATCTATAACTATATATAAAGGGGATTCCCTCTTTTGTGTCCACATTTCATAATTCCAACTTTACCCTTTATAATTTAATTATTTATTAAATTTTTAAAAATTAACGGTTACTTTTACAAGTTTT
>Ga0214544_1009795_pt1 | contig 14687 bp, 5 predicted proteins | sample CNSS3metaG_FD_160074 | JGI IMG/M metagenome (GOLD analysis project Ga0214544, IMG submission 160074) | Root nodule microbial communities from cowpea collected in UCLA plant growth center, Los Angeles, California, USA - CNSS3 | ecosystem: Host-associated > Plants > Roots > Nodule | place: USA...
GGCAGGATAATGGCCTTAGACGCTTAAAGGCTAACCTCGTGAGTGGTAGGGTGAAACCCATTGGCAATGGCTCTGCAGAGCAGTAGAGGCCACCACGAGTGCAAGCATCCAGTGAATCCGATCTTAACATATGTATCCGGATAATTGAGTCATAGAGTTTTGCTTGCTTGTCATAACATGAATTATGTGCCTCTGTGTTGTATGTCTGGGAATGTTTATGTACTTATTCCTTTATACCATGATAAGTCTTATATTGCACCAGCTTACCCTTGCATGTTGTGTTTGTTTTCTGTTATGTTTTCTCTTTTGCGATGATCACCTTCTGGTGGGAGCAGATGAGAGGGAGGTTCGAGATGGATCCGGGAGACGCAGCGGTGCGGCTTAGTTTTCCCTATCTGGATGCCTTAGGGGCAGATTCATGGCCATGGGGCCTTTAGAAATGGTTGCCCAGTGGCAACTCCTTTTGCAAAACTGTTGGATTCTGTTAGTTTTCTTTTAGTTGTGGCATGGTTGTATGCCCAGGTTTTCCTCTAAGTACTCCTATGGATGACTGTAATAGTTACTTTTCGTACGTTTCATGTTTATCTGATTGGTTCTCGTTATCAAAATTTTGTGATGCTTTATTTGGTAGAGTAATCTATTAAAATGGGATGTCACAGTCTTGGTAGCGGGATGCAATATGGTAATATATCTTGCAAATCACATTTCATTCCTCTCCATTCAGTCAAAACAAATACAATAAATCTCTCCCATCATCACTCCTTATCACCTTGCAACAATAAATCTACCCAAAAGCAACAATAAATCCACCCAAAAAAAAAAATACGCCTTCAATCAGTTTTTTTTTTTCATTTTGATCACCTCAATTTGTAATTTACATCAGAAAACCTAGGAGGTTATTTTTAATTGAGTCATGATTTTCACTATTGGGGATTACCACTTTGGTGAGTCATACTAGGCTTAATAAACGATGATTTGGGTCCAAGTTTCTGTGTGCTGATTATGTGCTTTGATGAGTCAATTGGATAGACCCCTAACCTAGTATTTATGCAAACATTCCTAGTAATAGGACACATATTACATGGACTATTTCATGTTCTCTTTCATGTGTTCAAACAGAGGAATATAAATCAATTCTTGATGTGAACTTCCGTTATAACATACAATAACTCACTCACTAAAAACTATTATACTGTATAACTCATTCTTAACATTTTGCAGACATTTGACACATTTCTATATACCGATATTTAGAAATGGAAGCATATATTCCATATTAAAATGACATCAATATTATTTCGCACTTTGAAGAAGAATTATTCTTAATATTCTCCACTTAAAAGAATATTTTTTCTTTGATAAAATGTGAAAGTGACTTTTATATATATATATATATATATATATATATATATATATATATATATATATATATATAATTGCTACCATGAATTTTAAAATCCAAGTCTCTTTTAGTAGCACAAATAGTGTTGCATTCTTTTTATAATTTATATATAATTTTAACTATCATGATACATGGCCAATATTATAATTTTTTAGTTCATAAATTTATGACAAATATCATTGTTTTAGATCAAAGCCTACAAATACTTTTATTCTTTCGTATTATACTAATGTTTAATTTTAGTTTCTTTATGATTTTAGTCATGATTTCATTTTTTTTTAAGAACAAACACTTAGTTATTATTACATGTTGTTGATATATGTCTAGTTATTTAAAATATCAAATAACGTAATGTGAGAAAAACGAGACTAACAAGAGTTCGAGATACTTTTCAATCACATCAAAGAAAAAAAAAACATATAATGAATACAATTTCAATCTATCTATATACAAATAATATAAAAATCTGGTATACTATTACAAATATTTTTTAATAAACTGATGTTAATTATGTCATATATATAGTATGCATTTATTTCACTGTGCAAGCATGTTTTGGTTTTGATGGTTAATATATTGAGGGTAGATTTTAAGAATAATGCAGAAGAGGATACATACGATGTGGTCAGAAAATGATATCAATCGTTGTAACGTGGGATAATAGATGATGAGCATGCTTGGGTTGGGTGGGAAATAGTCACATAAGAGAGTTGAAATAAGGGGTTTTCAAACCATTGCATTCCATGTGCAACTTCTACTTTAGGTACTTTTACTAATAATTCATATCACAAACCTCAAATGCTTTGCTTCTACCCTTCTAATTTATTATCACAAGTCATAAAGTTACACGTTTACATTTTAAAATTGTGCATCTTAATATACTAACTTTTTAACATAACAACATGCAAACCGTGATACATTGAACTATTTTCATGGGTAAATTGTCTCATAGTTGATGTCTAGAACTAGATTTTTTGTTATCTAATAATTATGTATACATTAAGTTAGTTAGATTTTTGTTTTAACTCTAACTAACTTTTATCCATCTTATGTGTCTTACTTTCGATATATACAATGGTTAGAGTATCTCTTTTATTTTGTGTGACGTCCTAATTATTATCTTTTTCTTCATCAAAGAAAATTATAACATCTTTTATTTATTAAATATTTCACAAATCTTATTTATAAAGCTAATATTTTACATGAGTATACACCATAATTATACAATATAAACTTATATCACATATATCTTATAGTTATTTTCCTTTTCCTAATAATTTTACAACTTTATTTTTATTCTTTTTCAGAGTAGACTAGTCCACCTACATTGTGTAAAAAGGAATTCACATAAGTCGTGATAGTCAGAATTGTAAATATAACGATAATGGGTCGTGTCAAATTAATTAGGAGTGATGTGTCAAGAAGAGACAACACTTATGTTCCTTAGCCCTTAAAAATTATTGTATTGTTTTTGCACATCGATGGTTCATTGCATTCCGGTAAAGATGACTTGGATGATTGCATTAAATTTACTAATAAAAGGAAATGTTATCTATCCATTTGTTATATGCATATATTTTAAAATTTTATTTTTCATGCACAAACAACTAAATAGAAAAATAAATACCATAAAAATAATATGAAATAAAATTCAACATTTATGTACACTTTATTTTTAATTGAACAAGTGTAAATTACTTTTGTAGTGACTAGTCAGTATATATAAATGAGCTTCAAATAGTCAATAACAATAATTAAAGAACATCTTCTCTTGAATTAAATTTACTCATTTAAATCCCCAAAGATACAATCTTTGTAACGACACATTAAAAAAATAAACTTAATTAATGAAACATCACATAGAATAGTATAAAGGGCATTGTCATGGAGTAGAAATGTTACTGCTTACAATTATCCAAAATACTTATAGAGAAAGACTAAGACACACCACGATGCAATTAACAAAATGAAATAAAGGTTTAACGGTATCCAAAATACATGCTCATGGAGCAAGACAATACATAGGCCACAGTGTTAGTATTATGGTGCTTGATTTAGTCCCACATCGCTTAGAATTGTGAGATGTGGTTCTCTATTTTACTATATAAGAGACCTTATGTAAAGCTTTGAGATACACCAGAAATAAAAAATACTTCCTAGTGTAGTCGTGGACGTAGGCATACACATTGTACGCCGAACCACGTTAAATTCTCTGTGTCTATTTTTTCTCTCCTTTATTCTTTCCTTTATTGCCTTGTTCCTAACACACAATGCCTTAAAAGAAAACTTGGAGTAAGGGGATCCAACCCAAGATAAGCTAAGCAACGGAATTTCCATCACACTGATGACCACAAGGGGTTCCCACATCTGCTCACATCAATAAATTGATGATCATCGCAAAAGGAGAAAATCACACATAAGAAAAACAAGCAAACAAAAAGGGGGTAAGCTAGTGTAAAAATGTTTTAGCATACATTTGATCATACAGTTTAACAGCCAAGAATACATAATCCAACCAAGCATGTGATAGCAAACAAGTAAGACTCTAAAACTCGATTATCCAGATACATATTATTAGTCGGATTCACTAGATGCTTGCACTTGCGGTGGCCTCTACTGCTTTGTAGAGCCATTGCCAATGGGTTTCACCCTACCACGCACAAGGTTAGCCTTCATCTAAGGCATTATCCTGCCAAAGACTAGGGCCTCCTGCTACTCTCACCACTTGAATCAGTACACTCTACGTGAGACTAACTAACTCTTTAGAGCTTCAGGATGCAATCCTTACTCGAATCCTTACTTAATTATATACTAAGGCACCACCACGAAACCTTACTAAGAGGTTCGTGGAATTACGTCCATTACCTGAGGCACCACCATGAGCTCTCACTAAGAGGGTCATGGAATTACGTCCTTAGATGAGGCACCACCATGAACTCTCACCAAGAGGTTCATGGAATTACGTCCCTATATGAGGCACCACCATGAACTCTCACCAAGAGGTTCATGGAATTACGTCCTAACCATACCATAGCCATGTTTCACCAACCAGCCACAATTTATCAAAGCATAATAGTCTCATGCCAATATTCAACCAACCAACCAACAATTCATGTTTTCCATTTCATACTCAACAAAGTAAAATCTCATTCTCATTTAATCTCATACAATATACATGGCATCATACTTCATTCTTTTACAGTAAAACACTTTATCAGGCAGGCAAGCAACCACATCAGGGAACCAATCAGAACTAGAGCACGAAACTTGCCCCAGTATCGCTCAGGCTAGAAGTCCTCGCTCAGGCGGGAGAGGTTCTCTCACTCAAGCGAGCCCTTCTCACCTAGGCGAGAGCTCGAGCAGTGGAACAGTGGCTTCTGCGATTTCTCGCTTAGGCGAGACCTCCTCATCTGAGCGAGATTGCTCCTCGCTCAAAACGAAGGCTCGTCGCCTGAGCGACAGTTGGAGCAGAAAACCTGGGTGAGATTTTGCTAGTCTCGCCTAGGCGAGACACGCTCGCTTGGGCGAGAAAACCGGTGCCCCTCCACTATTCACGCGTGCAACAGCTAGGCATTCGAGACTCAATTGACATTTATCAATATTCCAAGCAATCACAACAACACCCAAGCATCTTAAACACGAAACAAAGCTAAAACAGGCAGATATAAAGAAAACACGAAAATCTTAGCTTCTCTTACCTAGAAAAAGGCTAGCAAAAGACACCGACAACTAAACAGCTGAGCATTATAGCTCCAAGAGCAGGTTCATGAGTTGAAAATAGTGGAATAGATTGAACACAAGGTTACTAAGGTGAACCCTAACTAGAACCATGAAATATCAAACCAGAGGAGAAAGAGTAAGAGTTGAGAACCAACTTACGTGAAAGAAAAATGGGTTTGAGCTAGCTTGACAAGGAGTAGATGCCAAACCCTAGCAGAGCTTGCTGCTACAGTTCAAAGAGGGAGGAGGGGAAGAGTTTTCTGAAAAATTGGCAGAATGAGAGTGTTAGGTCTGATTTAGAGGTTTTAGGCATCCTATTGACCAGTCTTAGGCCCAACCGATTAGGGTAGGCCTTTAAACATTGGGGCAGAATCAAAGTGAAGCTTACAATCTCCAAATGCAAATTACCTTAGATATTTAGGTTTCTCTCTCTGTATTGACCCTGCCTCTTTTCTTTTACTTATTCTCTTCAGTCCACTCTCGCTTTTTTTTCACCCTCTTATAATCACTTCACGTTGGTATTTATAGGAGAAATGATAATCATTGCATTTGGTTCAATTAAACTAATTTTTGAGTTCACTATTTTCGTTTGGTAGGGTATGAATTGCTATTAGAGATTTTTCTTTCTTTTGATTCACAGTAAAAAAAATAAAATTTATCATATGCATATGTCAACATATGATATCATTACGGTTATCTATTACCTTTTATTACTTTTAACAATAATAATAGTTTATATATAGATTTTAACCTTATATTTGTATATAACAGTTATTGCACTTACTAAATATAACATAATATAGATATTATAACATATAACTATTGTTCCATTTTTATTTTTATTTTAGTAATAATATTAATATTATTATGATTTTATCCATATAATAACTAAAAATTTATTTTACAATTATTGTAACCATTTTATTTTTCTATCAGTAAGTTTATATTATAAAAAAAATTACTTGACAAATTTATTTATTTATCCCTATAAAATAAAAAAACACACACACACATATATATATATATATATATATATATATATATATATATATATATTATTTATCCCTATATAATATAATAACACACATATATATATATATATATATATATATATATGATATGATCCTAATTTATTTTGTTTTGAAAATATGTTATTATAATTTTTTTTTGGGATGTTACAATTCTTCCTGAGTTACATATATTTTGTCCTCGAAATTTCTATTGAGTTAAAATAAATGAGGGTAAATTCCTCTTTTTTTTTCTTTTAATTTTTTATATAGTATCTTCATTAATTTCATTCCAAATGACTTTTACTAGTGGAATTGAGTATATGTAATCACTAAAGAGATGCTTAAATTGGACTAGAAAGATCTCAGTAGGCAGAATCTCATTCTGTAGAATTATGGTGACTCGTTGGTCAAAGGTGAGCTTGCTTAAGGAATCCAAAGTCAGAGAATTGATATACTTTGTAGTCACTGGTCGAGCATAAGCTCGTTGAGCATGTTTAGAGGAATTTATCTTTGAGAGCTCTAGTGATTCACTCGCTAATGAGCCATCTAATCGTTGGTCGAGTGAACTTTTGTGCACTTTTTGCCCATCGAATGGATGGTATTGTTGAGCGAAGGCATTAAAATCTAGCATTTACCTTATGTGATGTTTTTAGATGTGTGGTAGCAAGTGTGAATTATTTCTTAGAACATGAATGGTGTATGGGATTGAATATATGGTTGTGAGAATGAAATATGATATGGTTACTAGAATCTCAAGGAGAGATTCTATGTGATGATATTTTTAGTGTGCGCATTGATATAAGGATTCAATATGGAGGTATGATTTCTCTAATAACTACTCACACTCAAGTTGAGTAGAGTAAATTATGTCATTAAGAGAAGAATGAGGTCCTAGTTGCTAGATTTGCTCAAGTTCTAGGTGCAAAGAAGACTTACCTTATGAGTGGTTAGGTGATAACCCTTTGAGGCCAAAATTTGCAAAGTTTGGGAACCATCGCAGGTGCACACCACTAGTGAGTCCGATGTCAAATGCATGTATTCGGATAATCGACTCTAGTGTCCACTGATTTTATGATTATATGCAAATTGTGTGTGTTATCTTGTAACCTAATTTTAGTTTTCATAATAGTCCTTGTTTACATCAGCTTACCCTATTGCATGTTTGTGTGCTTGTTTTTTGTTATCTCTTTTGCAATGATCACTTAATGGTGTGAGTAGAGGAGGATGCAAGTGATGATACTCCTCTTTTGGCTAGTAGTGAGGATGTAGAGTAGAGTCTGATAACATAGAGGCAACTTTTGTGTTGCTTAGAGATGGAAAACTCTAGGTTTCTTTTTGTGCTTAGTTTTGTAAATAGGTTGATATTACTATAGTTATTCTGGGATGACTGTATTAATACTTTATATTCATTTTGCACTATCTGTTTTGCTTTATGATTGTAAAATATTTTGTTTAATAATTTTAAAATTATTAAATGGAATGTTACAATATAAAAAATAAAATACCGTTTTACCTAAATAGCACATTTACATTTAAAAGTTATCCTAATTGTCAAATATTTATATAGATAATATAGATTTTTTTAGTCCATTATAATTCAATTTTATTGAGAATTTGAGAACTTTTAAAAATATGAGAAGTATAAAATATATGAAAGATATATGATATAAAAGAACTTGTTATATTTTATATATTATATATATATATATATATATAAATAAATGAAACAAAATGTAACATAATATCAAATATAAATTACTTATAATATCTTAATCTTAATATAAATAATAACTAATTTCAGAAAGATATTACAAATATTTGTTCATGTAAATAAAATAAATTATTTAAATATTCTCAACAGATTTTTAGAAAATCGAATTTTTCAATGAATTCTTTCTAAATCATAATGAAAAAAAATGATGTTTCAAGAATTAAATTTGAACTTATTCTCCAACATGCTTTTCCGATTATAATTGAAAATTGAATTATTCAAAAATAAAATTCTGACATGAAAAAAAGAAAGATATAATTTGTGTAAATATTTTGCTATCTAGATAATTTTTAATAGATGTGTGGTATTTAAGTAAAAAACATTAAAAGAAAGTGGAACTAGAAACGAAGATTTTGAAAGGAATCTATGTTAGAAAGATGATAAAAAATAAAGGTTATGGTGTAGTCGAAGTCCAACAAATGAGATGATGAGAAGCATTAAATTGTGCAGAGCTGCACATTGTTTAATGCCCTGTGAAGAAATGAAGTAACCAATGTTGAAGAAAGAGAAGATGATTGTCCACTTTAAACACCACAACCTCCATTAAAGGCACTGTACCATTGCTTCCACCCTACCCATTTCATCATCAACACCACAACAATCCCTACACCTATAGGACCATCCCTTACCTTCACATTTCACTTTCACCCTATTAAACTCACAATAAATAATTAAATCTCATCGCCTCGTAAATCCAATCGTAGAAATGCCAAACTCTCATTCTGGATTCTGTTTCCTAATTCTCCTAACAACACATGCAAATGTTCACCAAAAATATCAATATAATATACTATTCTCCTGTCCACCAAACATATATACAACAACCCACCAGAAGGGCACAAACAATTAATAATAACTATAATTCAACTTTGTGTAAACTATTTCTTTTCTTAATAATAATAACTGTTTAAACTCTGGAATTATTTTTTTGCTCTTTAAAATTGTTATACAGTTATAATCTGTGACGATTTTCAAAATTATAAATACCCACATAAACAATTATATATCAAAACTTAACTAAAATTAAAAAATATTTAAAAAGTCATAAATAATTGTATAACCTACCAACTAATTAAACTTTCTCAAACTCAAAATCAACAGTATGAATAGCATGAGAGGCAGTGAAGTCAATTTCTCTTAAAGCAACCAAATTTTTACTATTAACAGCAAAATTGTACCTGGAGCACAAATTAAATGAGCAGGTATAAGAATATGAACAATGTTTGCACTATTGGAATATCTATATTCACACATTAACTCAAAACTTTGTATAACGTATAAGATAGTTGAAAATTCAAGTGAGATACATCTAATAAAACATAAAAAAGGTGAACATCATATAAGATTTATAAATTTATTGTCTTTTGAATTGAAAATAAGGTGAATCATTTGTATAAGTTAAACTCAGATCATATTTATATAATTCATCTGCAAAGCATTTTTCTGTGAAAAGAATGACTCATAAGTGATATCAAGTCACATTTATGGTGATATTTTTGTTATAATATCTAAAACATGCTCATGAAAACTTGATTATCAATTGGATTAGGCAACTCTTGAATGCGTCTACTACACATTCTTCCCCCAAAATACAAACAGTGAAATTCAATGATAAGTTCAATTATTTGTACGATGAAAATAAGTGTTACCAGCATACACTGTTAGGTCCTTACCCTTCACCTGTGGAACTGTAAGGAGATGTGACTCGGAGACATTGACATTACTGTTTTGTATTCCATTTGTAGAGTGGCCCCTCTTGCTTTCTTCTTTCAACACTAAGAAAGCAAGTGTTCAGAAACTACTACTAGTGGTGACAATTTTTTAGAATCAAAGACTTGACCTACCCTTCATACAATTGTAATCACAAATGAATCATAGGATAGTTGTAGGAACCAAGTTGTACAAACAATGCTGCTGATAAGAACTTCATAAATATCTCTCTGTAAGTTTTTTCTGTTGATTGAAGTTTGTCTCAGGCTTAATCCTACAAGATTAAGGTATTGTACTTGTATGCAAAATCATTGAATAGAGAAATGAAATTAGATGGAAAAAAGAGTGTCAACTTGTGTCATAGCAAAATACAGAAGTACTACAATACAGGTTGCTGTAACTAATATCCCTATGAAGTTAAAGCCAAAGTTGAACTACTATATTGATTAAAGACCTATATAAGAATTTAGGAAGAGAATGATGATCAATGGGAAAGTCTTAGGGGCATAGCACAAAGAGGCTATGGAATGGAAAGTGTTGTTAACATCACCATCATTTGTGTTAGATTCTACCAATTTGATCTGCTGCTGGCATGGTTTTACCCCAAATGGAACATGATTTGTTGCCAATGCTCCAAGAGGGCAACAGAGGTTGGGGTTGTTCCAGGCCCCAAAACGTGTTCCCATTTTTCCATAAAAGTCCATAGAGAATTTGAGCTCTCCTGCAAGATTGTTACCACTAACATAGAGTGCGTTGAGAGAAGGGAGAGTTGATAGTTTTGGTGAAAGGTTGCCTGTGAGGTTGTTGTCACTGAGGCCTAGAAATCTCAACCTCTTCAATTCTAACATAGACTCAGGAATTTCCCCATTCAAGCCCATGTTAGAGAGATCCAAACTCACCAAGTTATGAAGGTTTTCCCAGTTCAGGGTCCTGATATCTCCACCTATTGCATTGTTGGACAAAACCATTTCCTCTAAAGAATACATCTCTTGAATGCTCAATGCCAACCCACCAGAGAATCTGTTATCCCCAAGGTCCAAAAGGCTCAGATTCTTCAGATAACCAAATTCCTTCAACAGATTCCCCTCCAAATGGTTCTTGCTCACATCAAGCTTCAAAAGGGAGGTTAAGCATCCAAGTGTTAAAGGTAAAGACCCGGATAGTGAGTTTCTGCTTAAATCAAGTATCAACAAGTCACTCAGTGTACTGAAAATATCTGGAATGTGTCCACTCAGATAGTTTTCTGCAAGGACAAGCCTTTTCAACTTGTTCAGGTTGCCAATCTCTGCTGGAATTTCACCTGTTAAACCATTTTCTAACAGTACTAGGGACTGAAGCTTCTTGAGGACACCAAAACTTGAAGGGATTTTTCCAATGAGACCTGTGTTTGATCTAAACTCAAGTGATTTTAAGCTGCCGGCCAGATTTTCCCAGTTTGCATTGGGGATTGTAACCTGATGCCTGCGTTGTGATCTAAAGCATTTGAATAGGGATAGAGATTTGAGATGCTTCAGCTCAAACAAATGTGGTTTGAATTCCACATTTTTGGCACAACTTAGAGAATTCTCTTGGGTTGGTCCAATGTTCAAGGCAGTAATATACCAAAATCCATCAAACAGATCACAAGAAACCCCCTGCAGCAGAAAACAATACTGAGTATCAGTTAAACAATCTTTTAATATCATGTAATGTTTTGGAACATTTTTGTAAAGAGAAAATGGCTTAATAGGAAACAGCTATAGTGATTACTTATTAGCATGCAATATTTTTCAAGGACCAGATTAACTGGCAGGGAAAAAAAGAAGACAAAATAACTGATGTTCATACTTTGAAGCCATCATTTTGTAAGAAAAAAGATAATAAGAATTTGAAATTCTTGAATGAAAGGATGGTCTCATAACTTCAAACAGAAATAGTTTAAAATGTGCTAAACTTTTCCACAGCACAGTGTAAAGGTAGTTGCTAGAAAATTTTGCACTTTGATGTATAGTTATTGAGAAGGGTGAAAACTGAAAGGCACCTGAATAGGAGTCCAACCACAAGGATCTGGATAGAGATCTGAGCCATTCCACCAGTGACCAACAAAACCTTGAATGGTGGAGAATAGAGCATCTTTCTCAGCCTTCTCCATAGGAGCAATGTCAAGTTCTACTTGTCCATGACACCAAGCACTGAGAGAGATGATGAAGAGAGCAATGATGGCATGAGAAAAAGGCTTGAAGTTCCTCATGAGGTAAAGAGTGAAAGCAGCAGTAGCATGAACAGGATAAACTCAAGGTGTGGAGGGAGCAAAATTGATGAAACAAAGACAAGCAAAAGGAGCTATTGCACAATTTGCATAGTGATTTTGATACACAAATGATTTTTGACATAGAAACAAGATGGAACTAAATTACAAGAAAAAGGACAGACAAAGGAGGAGGAGGAGCAGGTGAGTTAATCCCTCAACAGTAACGAAGCATGTGAAGACAAAAGAAATAGCAAGATGGGTCCCTACGGTATTTTAGGCAGTGGTATTTTGCATCAGGAAAGGAAGAACAGGATCCTGAAATTGTGTTCAAAACTTAAGAGGAAAAGGAGAAGAATAATTGTAGAGGAAGAACAAATGCATAACAAGAAACCTGACTTCTTTTCCTCTTTGTGTTTATGGAAAAGCTAAGGAAGTATATAGCAGATATAAGGGAACAACACAAGATGTTTTGTTAGCTCAGTTCTCGAAGCTCAAAGTCATAATATTAAACACCCTAATATGGCCAGAGCTGTATCAACTCACTGAAGGCCTATATATAAGATGAAAGCGACATTATTGAACACTCTTTCTCATTCAATTATTGAATGCCACATTATTATCATTCTTATCTAACCAATAAATAAGGAAAATACTTAACATTTTCCATCACAAAGTCATAATATCTTATATCTTTTCACCAATACCTTAGAGACTGGTATGCATTTTTCAAAGTAAAAACTTCCAACTATTTAAGAATAGAATGGTTTTTAAGGTAGTATATATACATGAACTAATTACTCTTCTTATTATACTTGTGTGTAATTTTAACATGTCTCATTAGATTGATTAAGGGTATTATGAAAAATGTTTTTAAACTTTGATACATTTTTTATCTCCCAAATTTTAAAAATGAAATTGCGTTAATTTTTTTTACATGTCAAACATGTTTTAAGATAACGTTTCATTGGTTTTGACATGTTACAACTCAAACCTCACTTTTAAACATTATTTAACAAGTCCAAAAACATTAACGTCATTAAATTAAAAAAATTATATCCATTTAATTTTAAAATTTTGAGACTAAAATATATCAAAATTTGAGAGAGAAATAAATTCTAATTTCGTGTCCCCAAACCTAAAACATATTTAACCCAAAATTTAAAGTGTGATTTTGGGATATAGAAGGAGAAAAATGACATTAGTAGGGGACCATATCATGCATGCAAAAAATGAAAGGTGCATGTAAGTGCATGCAAGACAAAGTAGGTTTTTATCTGTTATTGCCTTGTTGTCTTGTTTTGGTGGTGGTGGCCTGGGGGATTTTAACAGCCCTCTGAAACTGCAGAGGGTAAAAAGGACAACATATCACAGTGCCTTTGAAAACTGAAGCTAACCATATTGTTTTCATTGCATTGCATTGCGGTTGGATCATGAGGACCACATTATTTTGTACCATAAAAACCACTTCTGAGTTTTGCTGGTGCTCAAAATTTGTAGGGTGTGAATGCAATTCCTGTCTCTGGCAAAAGGAGAAGAAAGATGATAGTAATAGTATTGTTGTATGATTATTTAGTGGAAAAATGTTGTGGTTTATAAAAAATGTGAATAATCATTGAGTGCCTTTCCCTTTGTATGAGTATGGGTTAAGGAAGAAGAATTTTTGCTTTATTATTATATATTTTGACAAAAAAGGAAAACTTTCATGTCTTTATTCAAGTACTTTTGTTTGGATCCTATAGTAGTTTTAAACCAAAGACATTTTTTTGAAGTACAAAGAATACTTATACCATCTTTGATCAATTTTAAGTGCTGCAAGTATTGGATATGGTTTTTGTTCTTTTGTAACTCAATGATTTTGCAGGACTTAATTGGATACTTTTGATATCGTTTGAATTGGTAGTTTTTATACAAATTAAGTTATACAACATTATATTGATCTGCATGTTAGGTAATGAGTAATAACTACTGTTTTCTTGATACCTGAGAAATTATTATAAATTATTTCAAATTATATGTCAGAGAATTTATTTTGTAAGTGAGTTTAATGGTATGATAAAATTTTAGTTATAATTAAAAAGTTGTTGTAAAATGAACTAAGGACGATAAATAATTGACTCTGCATAAGATTTAATTTTACTTGTTCATAATTATAAGATTAAAATACTCCATTCATCCATGTTTTTGTTGAAAAATCTTAAATAGGTCCTAAGATTTTTTTTAGTATCAATTAGGTCCATATTTTTGAAAATGTGTAACAATTAGGCCCATTCCGTTAGTATGATATTAACGGTGTTAAGGACATGCCACGTATGAGCTCCTCATTTTTTTGAATTTTGAATTTTAAATTTTAAATTTTTTTAAATTTTTTTTAAATTTTTTTAATTTTTTTTTGAAAATTATTCATGCTACGTGTCACATCAATATTGTGCCACGTGTCAAGTCAGTAAGGTGACACGTGTCAAGTCATTGTTTGAATCTCAATTTGGTCCATATATTTGTTATTTTAATTATATTTTAGTCCATTTTTTTTTTAATTTTCAATTTCATCTTCTCCAAATTGAGATCAAATTTAACTTTTATATAAATTTTATAATGATATTTTTATTAAACAATTTTAATAATATTAAGTTTATTTTTTATTTTGTTTTAAAATTTTAAAATATTTATTTTAACTTGTTACAAAATTGTTTTAAATAATTTATATACAAATGTTAGAGTTGGTTTAAAAATAACAATTTTATAAATTTAAATATAAAATTTTAAAACAATTTTGTAAAAGGTTAAAATAAATATATTTAAAAAATTTTAAAAAAATGGACTGAAATGTAATAAAAATAACAAATA
>Ga0214544_1009800_pt1 | contig 14682 bp, 2 predicted proteins | sample CNSS3metaG_FD_160074 | JGI IMG/M metagenome (GOLD analysis project Ga0214544, IMG submission 160074) | Root nodule microbial communities from cowpea collected in UCLA plant growth center, Los Angeles, California, USA - CNSS3 | ecosystem: Host-associated > Plants > Roots > Nodule | place: USA...
AGGGTTCTCCACAGAGACATCAAGGCCAGCAACATAATGCTGGACTCAGATTACAATGCCAAGCTGGGAGACTTTGGATTGGCCAGAACAATTCAGAAGAGAGATGAGACACATCACTCTACAAAAGAGATTGCAGGCACACCCGGTTACATGGCCCCAGAAACCTTTCTGATTGGGAGGGCAACGGTGGAGACAGATGTGTATGCATTTGGGGTTCTTGTGTTGGAAGTAGTGTGTGGAAAGAGGCCAGGGAATGTGTATGCACAAGATGACTACAAGAACAGCATTGTGTATTGGGTGTGGGATTTGTATGGGAAGGGAAAAGTAGTTGGTGGTGTTGATGCAAGGTTGAAGAAAGAAGAGATTAAGGAGGAAGAGGTGGAGTGTGTTCTTGTTCTTGGTTTGGCTTGCTGCCATCCAAATCCACACAAAAGACCATCCATGAGAACAGTTCTTCAGGTTCTGAATGGGGAAGCATCTCCACCTGAAGTGCCTAAGGAAAGACCAGCTTTTATGTGGCCTGCTATGCCTCCATCTTTCAAAGAAGGTGAAGATAGCTCCCTTATCCAGGGAACACTCACTCCTTTCACTGAGATCACTGGAAGATGATGAAATCACTGGTTAGTTGAAGATTTTGAACCACTCTTGGATTCACAGATCTTAGCTTTTCTATGTAAATACGTACACTGGTGTTAAATGTGTTGCAGCTTGTTATATATATATTTGCACACAAACTTGTGTAATCTTTTGTGTTATTCAATCATGTATATATATACTTCTGCATGTCGTTGAGCTCAGCATGTATTCCAAATGAAGTGTTTTGTTTATAGCTGTATGATTTTGATCTTTTTTCCTGATGGAACATTTGCTTGAATAGTTCAAAAGTAGAGTTTAATCCCGTTGTTTAAGTATTAGATTAAAATTCTATTTACTTCTATTCGAATTTCGTTATATAATATTTGTTTAGATCTGATACGTGGTTTTGCATTTTCTTTGTATTATGTATGTTATTGTGAGGAAATTATACTGTTATTTGATCTCATACTACCAGATATTAAACTAGTCTTCATGGAGGTTTTAAAAAATCTATATTATTGGTATTTAAAGGTTGTCAAGGTTATGAAGGTTATTGGTCCCTGTCATTTGTCGTCCTCCTTCATCTCCCTCATGTTAGTGAAAAGTATGCCACATTGATGGTGAAAGCAACTTTGAATTAGACAGTTTTACTTTGTAAAAAGCTGTTGTTAAACAATTGGATAAGCCTAAATGGTTAATAATAATAATTTAATTATAATATAAAATAGTATCACAATTAATTATTTGTTGTTAAAAACTATTTTTTCTGAATAATTAATTTGAATGCTAGTGTATGTAAATGATAATTTTAGTCGTGATTTAAATGAGTTAAAAAAAATATAATACAATAATTAAACTAAATAATTTATACCTTTACTAATTTAATCAGTTTAAAAAGTACTGTAAAAGCGGAAAAAAATATTTGTTGCGTTGCACAGACATAATAAGGGTCTCTCTTCCTGCACCTCCAAAATTTTTTCTACACCTCCAAACTTTCTTAAAATTCTTATAAAACTCTAAGACCATTTAACAAACTCCGCAAACACCACACCCCCAAAATTATGTAAATTTTCGAAAGTCAAAATATATGACTTCCGGAAGTCAAAATATATTATCGAAAGTCAAAAATCATCACCGGAAGTCGACTCCCGAAAATAAAAAATCATCACCGGAAATCGACTTCCGAAAATAAAAAATCATCACCGAAAGTCGACTTCCAGAAGTCAAAAATCATAACCGGAAATCGACTTCCGAAAATTAAAAAAACATTACGAAAATCGACTTCCGTATATAAAAAAAATTATATATTTTATTTTATTTAATTTTTTAAAATATGTATACAAAATTATAAAACATTTAAATTTTAAAAAAATTACTTTAAAAAATAAAAAATAATAATAAAAAAAATACTAAAAAAAAATTAAAAAATAATTTAAATTAAATAATAAAAATTTAAAAAATTTAAAAAAAAAAAAATATATATATATATATATATATATTAAAAAACGTTTTATTATTTTAATTTAAATTATTTTTTATTTTTATTTTACTTTTACTTATTTTATTGATATTATTATAATTATTTTATTTTTATTTTTCATGTATATTATTTTATATTTTATTCAAATTTTTTAATTTTGTTTAAAATATAAATATTTAATTTTAATCAAATTTTATTTTTTTTAATTATATATTTTTTTATATTTTTTTATATTTTTAAATTTAAATTTATTTTTATATAATTTATTAAAAATGTAATAAAAATACAAAAGAATTAAAAAATGATATTTAAAATAACATATATAAATAATCAAATTTAAAATAAAAAAAATACGAATATTCTTAAAAATCAAATTCCAGTGATATGTAATTTATTTTTAATTTGATTATTTATATATTATTTATATATGTTATTTCAAATATAATTTTTTTAATTATTTTATATTTTTATTAAATTTTTAATAAATTATATAAAAATAAATTTAAATTTAAAAATATTAAAAAATATATAATTGAAAAAATTTTAAAAATTTGATTAAAATTAAATATTTAAATTTTAACCAAAATTAAAAAATTCAAATAAGATATAAAGTAATATACATTAAATATATAAATAAAATAAATATAATAATATCAATAAAATAAATAAAATTAAAAAATAGTTTAAATTAAAATAATAAAACTTTAACTAAAAGCAGAAAAAAATATATATATGTATATACACAGATTTTGACTTCCGTACAGATATATGTACGGAAGTCCGACTTCTGGTTTTTTCATTTTTTTAAATTTAAAGTTTTATTGTTTGAATTTAAGTTGTTTTTTAATTTTATTTTTCAATTTTTTATTTAGTATTTTTATTATTTATTTTTTTTTATTTTTTAAAATAATTTTTTTTAAATTTATATGTTTTATAATTTTTAATACTTGTTTTAAGAAATAAAATAAATTAAAATATATAATTTTTTTTATATATGGAAGTCGACTTCCGTAATGTGTTTTGATTTCCGGAAGTCGATTTTCGGTGATGATTTTTGACTTCCGGAAGTCGACTTTTGCTGATGATTTCTGACTTCCGGAAGTCGATTTCCAGTAATGATTTTTGATTTCCGGAAGTCGATTTCCGGTGTTGATTTTTGACTTATGGAAGTCGACTTACGGTGATGATTTTGACTTTCGGAAGTCATATATTTTGACTTCCGGAAGTCGACATCCGGAAGTATTTTTGGGGTGTGATGTCCGTAAGTTTCTTTAAATAATCAAAGGGTATTTTGAAAATTTAAAGATTTTTTGAAGTTGCAGAAGAAATGCTTGGAGGTGTAGGAAGAAAGACCCCATAATAAAAAGGAGAACGAAAGGGTAAAAATCAAGGGCCATAAGAACACTGACAGCCCAAACTGTAGTTGGGCTTTACTAAAAAGACGAGGGGCATAATGGTTAATAGGAACCCTATGTATTCCCGTTTCCCTCCCAACCCTAATCCCTCCCCTTTAAATCCCTCCATGGTGAATCGTTCTTCATACTTTTCTCTTTCATTCCAATCTTGAAAATATGATGTGCGGCTTTGGTTTTTGTTTTGTTCTTTAGCGTATGTTGCTGTTTCTTCTTTTCAAAGTTTTGAATCCACTTCTTTCTCTTGAAAACCATATGATGAATTCGGATTTAAAATTTCTCACGACGGTCGTCTGAGATTTCCTGATGCAATGATCCTCTTCTTCTGATGGTTTTCTTCACATGTTTGATTTTTTTTTCTTTGGAGAAAAAGAGTTTTCAATTTCGTTTCGTTTTTCTTAGATGGAAAACGGATTTTACTCTATTATTAAGGTACATAACCAATTGAATCATCAATGACTTTTCGTTTTTATAAAGAATTTTTAAGTTTACATGGAATTACACGTTAATTTAGTCTCAGGAAACGATTTCACTTTATTTTGTTTTCTTTTTTCTCATGTACCGATGATTCTTATTTGTTGAAATTTGAATACATTATATTTGTGAGAGGATAGCATTTGTTTTAGAACTATGTGGGATTATTCCTCATTTTATTTTGAGATTTTTTTTTCTTCAAATTTTGGTAGTAGCCTTGTCCGATTGTTTACAAAAGTAGTATATTTTTTATTTTAAGAGAATTATGGGCCCAGTTTTGTTCCACAGGGCTGGAAAATCAACCAGAATTTGGGTTTCCAGATATTCATTCTGAATTGGGTTTGTCAATTGCATTTGTTTTTTTATTATTTTTTTTGAATTAAATGTCTTGTTTTCTTAATATATGTCCAATTAAAAAGCGAATTTGCTTTGAAAATAATAAATAATCATGTAATTTGTTGGAATAATTAATCTTTTAAATTTGAATTAAATAATATTCCTTTAAAAAATTGAAATTTTAACATCATCTTTATTAACAGTTGGATTATATATTTATTTTTTAATTTTAATGTTTTTATTAATATATTTAGAAAATATTTATATCAATTATATTTAAATGTATTTAAATTAAACATTAAATTTATATTTCAGAAATTTACATTTATAATCAAAGAATTGTTCATTTTATAGAATAAAAGAACAAAATATTAGAAAACCTAGCTGAAAAAATTGGTGTTCCGACTGAACAAAGAATTGGGATTCAAATGAAAAAAAAAATTCCTTTTGATAATTAACAACTGGAATCTTGATATAATAGCAGGGATTGTTATCATTAATCTTCCAATAGTTTCATCAATGTTTGAATTTTTCGTATTTCAATATCTGGAATGCAGGATCTAGCAACGAAAGACTTGTATAATGAGGAGTTCCTGAATCCACAGCTTCATCATATATTTGAATCGCTTTGAGCTGCAAGATGTGAAGTTTATGAGCAGAAGCAATCATGATAAAAAGTCAATAATTATTTTTATTATTTTGTTAATATTAATTTTGTTTAATGGTATCTGCAGGAGAAAACTCACCAGATCCTAACGAATCATGACTGCATGTGATGATCCAGAGTATACGCATGAATATCAGAAGCACTGGTACCAGGCCTAACAAAAATTAGAAAAAGATGACACACATGACAAAACTCTGATCTAGTAATACTAATGTTAATAAAGTAACTAAAATGTTAATACCATAGTTGGTGCTTCAGCTTTCACATATTATAGATAAACTGATAGATATTTTACACAGAAAACACAAATACCTTTTGTTAATGGTACCATAATGGAATTTAGGCTTTCCTCCTGCTTTTTTATCTTCAACATACTGCAACCATGAGAAAACGCCATAAGATACTTTATTACTAGGCAAAAAATGAAGACCTCTGAAGCTTAAAAAAATGTTAAAGCATCTGAACCATACCAAATTTAAAGTGACCACCATTGAGGAAAAGGATAGAGAGTTGAAAGGTATTTCATTGAGAGGGAAAAGCTGGCATTCTGATGATTCTGGGCCAGGTGAAAAATGTGGGTTCTTCAACCTTGCTAAGAAGATTATATAAGTCTGCCTCAAACATGCCATAATCATGACTAAAAATTTGTAGCTACATTAGAAGATCAAGTAAAAGGAGTGAAATAATAAATAAATGCTGATTCTTGGTTACCTGGCCAATTAAAGGAATATCTAACTGAGCAAAGGGAGAAATCACTTCCACCTCAGCATTGGCTTCTTCCCTCGTTTCCCTGATGGCACCTTCCCTAGCTGACTCTCCCATTTCCAGATAACCAGCAGGAAGTGTCCTTCACACCAAAACGTGAAATCGACATAACACAACATCATTAGCATTTTTGTTTTTATAGGTTTCAGATAAAAGAACGTGGTATGGTACCAAAACATGATATGTTCATGCAGAAAAGTGTTTGTACTGTAATATTTCACAATAATTAGCAATATCAGTGACATTCCAGTGCTGATCAAGAATATACAACGAATTACAAGACTGAACTGAAGGAAAGAGATAAATGGAAATTCATCTAAGTAGAAAAAGGTGAATGTCATTGGATTAAAATGATTATATTAATTCATTTTTAAAGTTTAGATATCAAAATGTATCAAAATTTAAGACAGGGACAAATTCTGATTTTGCATCCAAGTTTAGAGACTAAACATATTTAACCTAATTCTTAATTACTTGTTGTCTCACTCTACTCTTCTCTATCATTTTGTATTTTTCTGTGGCATACAACAGAATTCCCTTCCAACTTCTCCCTTTGATAACAGTATGCCTATTTCCTTCAGGTTCACTATAATTCTTCCTCATTTAAACCACATTCTGAGTAGGTTTCCAAAGAATGTAAGTGAATGAATGAAAATAACCAGTAGAAATAGAAGTGCAATCTTACCATAGGCCATAAGATGGTTCAATCTTCCTCTTGCAAAGGAGGACCTTGTTATCGTGTTCAATGAGGCAACCGACTACCTACTTTGTCATCCAAATGCATGTAATGATCAGAAGAAAAAGTAATGAGCAGAGTCCTCTTAATAGTTTTGCATGTTGTAATCATGAAAATTTGGCCTCAGCACTCCTAATATTTAAAATTAAAGGCACAGTTTTAATATTTTAAGCTATTATAATATAATAGTATTTTCACAAAAATAAAGGACTGGTGCAAATTTGTTGTCTTTTAAAATCTGGAGATCCTCAGTAATTAGAAGTTTTGTCCAGAGAGGGTTTGCTTGCACAAGTTGTTCTTGAGGCCTGGTAGTGAGTGGTAGAATGAATAGTATAAAACTAGTACAATATTTTTTGCAGAAAATAGAAGTACTTCATACCATTTTAAAACAATTAGTACGTGATTAATTATGAACCATATCAACTTCAGAACTAAATTCATGCATTACATAATAAACAGAGTCCAAAAGCTGATATAACAATCTGCTTCCTCAGATCAACTAATGCTTAGTCAAGATAGAACCAAATTTTCTGTTTCTCAATGCAAGCATGAAATTTACCTTAAAAATCTAGTAAAAGTCATTATATTTAAAATAACAAGTCATAACTTATAAGTACTAGCTGTCAAACACTTTCAGTCAAAAGGATTATACATACTAAATCAACTTGAATAGAGTGTTAGGTAATCCACAAAACGGTACCAATCTCTATATAGTTACAACTAAAACAATAGAATCAAACCATCCATCAGAAAATTGCAACACTATCTTTAATAACATGAGAAACATTGTGAGATTTGAGGAGAAAACAAGGTGGTTTTCTTATATGGCATGAAGGTAAACGTGGTATGATTCTTTAAGCATTTACCATTTTTGGATTCTGATATGCAATCTTCCCACAGCTGGTACATATGGCTCTGAATCTTTCTTCTCCTTCAGGTATTCCAGGCTTCGTTGGACCACCACACCATTGACAGAACTTAACGTTTTGAACATCTCCCTACATTGCAATGGAACATGACAATAAGACTAAGATAGGAGAAACTCTATTGTACCGTCTGAAATTTAAGGATTTTGGTACCAATATTGAACACTCTCTTTTCCTCTCTCACCATTGTTGTGTCTAAACTCATAAAGCTACTGGCCTAAAAAACAATTGTACCAAAACCCTTAGATTTCTTGGAAACCATAGTAACTCTCTTAGGATTAGGAGGTCATGACATTTGTAGAGAGTATAAGATATGTTTCTGATGGAAAATCTGCTGCAGAAAAGGGGCATTCTTATAAAATCAATAGTTAATCCAAAACGAAACTATATATATAATATATAAAAGAGTAGACTTGCTCATTTATCTACCACCACCAACCAGTCAAATCCTTCATACAACAAACTCATCAAACTTAATAATAAATGTAAGTGAAATTTGTCAAAGATCTCACAAAGCTGTGTATAATAAGTAAACCTTCCCCTCACTAGGTTGCAACTGGAGTTCAATCAATTAGTAGGATGAAATAGTTTATAAGAAAACTAGTCAGGACCAATAAATTTCTGCATAAATTGTATAAACTAAAATTAACTTATGCAAAAATAATAATAAAAGTTTGCAGAGATAATTATCCATGCCGTAATTTCTACATTAGAGGGATTGATTTTCCAAATATTTGATATGACTAAAACACTGAATAGCAATATTGATTGTTACAATTCAACAGTTGAAGTAACTCACAGTAGAATGAAGAGATGATGAAGGAGAGTGATCAGAAGAAGAATCCATAAGGAGATTGAAACACTAGAGAAGAACCCTTGATTTGTACGAGGTTTCGGAAGGCAAGAAACAAGAGCAGAGGAAGAAGAAGATGATGAAGAAGAAGAAACAAGCACGTTGTGAATCGAGGAACCAGGATACTGATTCTACAGAGAAACGGAAAAGGAATGCTATCCTCTAGGGTTGTGGCATAACTGTAGGGTCATGGAGTTCCATCTTTCACCGTTGACAAACTTGCATTTTGTTTTATGATTTTAGGTGAAACATATTTTGGACGGTGAAGATTTGTGCTGCTCAAATTTCAATAGCAATGAAGCAATTCCGACAGACGGTGACATGGGAGCAACAAATGCGATTGCGACAAATTCAGATTGTTATTATCAAAGAAAAGTAAGCGAAGAAAAAAATAAAAAATAAATTTGTAAATAATTTAACAGATGTTACAATGCATCAATGTATTTAAGAAATAATTTATGGCCTAAATTTGTAAAATAATTCAACATAAAAAGTATTCTTAAAATATAAAATAACAAACTGATATTTCAAAATAAAATTGATAAAAATCAACTTTTTTATAGAATTCCAAATATTAAGTTAATTAAATTTATTTTTCATATTTATCCTACTACAATAAAAATAAAAATATTAAAAATCAATTACATTAAAATATAATCAATTATATTTTAAAATAATTAATTATATACCTAAATATAGTAAAATATTTATATAAATATTTTATTGTAGTTAAGTATATAATCGATTCACTTATAATTGGTATTTTATACATGTTTATAATTTTTTAGGTAAAATAAACATAATTATCAAAACGTTACCTTGTTATTGATTTGTGTGTTTTCCAACATTTCTATAGTTATTGTCTATCATCTTCATAATAATTTTAATAGAGATAAAATTTTAATACACATTTGGTATCTAAATTTATAAATTAAAATAATTTTATCTAGTATAATATGTTATCTAATTGTTATTAAAAATGTCAATATATTATTTTAATAATAATGTTAAAATTTATTATTAAATATTAATGTTAACATTTTTAACAATTAACTAATATTTTCCTCATTTATGATCTTGACAATTTTTTATTAGAAATTGAAAAAAGGATTAGCATAGACTAACTAAATCTTAAAAATTGAAAAACTAAACGTAGAATTATTTGTTTTGGCGGGAAGTAAAGTTACACGTACACAATTATAAAGACCAAAAATAAATTTAAGTCCCGTTATTTATCTATTTATTTTAATATTCCTATAAATTAAAATCAAGCTTTCTAATTATGTGTCTCATTTTTCATATTTTTTTCTCACTTTTAAAGGTCGCATTTACTCGCTAATTTCAAATTTTCAAAGAAAAAATCACTTTTTAAAATATTTTCAAATTTTTCTTAGTTTTATACTCTTATCCGAACGTTTAAATGGTTTATATTCAATTTCTTCTCTTTTAGCTCTTAACTAAATGTCAATGTTTCTTATTTAGAAATTATCAAAATACTTAAAATTAATTTTATACAGTAATTTAAATTATTTTTATAATTTCAAGATTCATTTTATATATTTTAGTATGTTTACTTACTTTAAATTACCATTTATTTATTTCAATAAATTATTCATTAGAACTTTTAGTTATACAAAAAACAAATTTATCTAGTAAAATACAATCCTAGTTTTACAAGGATGAATAGAAGGCAGATTGAGATAAGTTTCTTGTCTCTCTCTTACCCAATTGTTGACTAAATTGTTATGATATAATCAAAATTCAAAACACATGAGATGTGAAAACCTCTTTTATGTTCAACCTATTAATTCCTAAGAACAGTAAATGATCAATTCAAGTGAGAAAAGTCTAATTTTGAGAATATTTTCACCCAAGAAAGATTTATTCACCAAGGACACTTTCTAGTCCTATTATCGATCCTTGTTAAGATCAATCAATATTTTAAAATGGCTCAAGCAATCTGTTGGCTTGTTTTAAGCCACAAGTGACATTTCTATATTTTTCTTCTTAAAATGACAGGTTTCTTTCAATAATAAATAACCTGTATTATTTTCAGATGGTAGAAAAAGACTGTGCTGACAACTCAACTACAATGATAATGACCAACTATGGCATGTATCATGTGTAATGTAACTCCTTTCTGGTTGATTTTCTAAGAAACCAAAAATCAACAAAAAGAATGTTAGTTAACTTAGGTAAAATTGCCATAATTTCTGCCAAAAATGTTTCTGGCTTATGAATTTTACTCCTAAAGAGGCATGATTATGGCTACTCCACACACAAAAAGAAAGCATAGCTAATTTCTGCCAAATAGTTGTGTTGAAAGTCTCACATCGACTAAAGATAAGGCAATTTCATAATATATAAATAGGGTGCAAACCTCACCTTACAAGTCGATTTTGTGAGGTTGAATTAGACTTAAAGTCCATTTTCTAACATGGTATTAAAGTCCTAAACAATTGCAGTAGTTCCTCTTTCCTAAACCTAAGTCTCTTTCGCAAATTTTATGATTGAGAAGTGAAATTTCTAACCAGTTTCTTAAAAGGGAAAGTTTGCAACTCCAGAAAGAAGGCATAGTTAAATTCTTTACATTTATTGAAAGAAAATCAGAAGACATATATGAATGAAGAATTGAAACTATGTTGGAGAAGAATATCGCACTTCACTCCTTCAGTAAGCACATACATATATTGATGAAAAGGAATGGAAGTGGTCTAGTGCTAAATTGGTGATATGAGCATTTATTCATTGGTAAGATCGACAAGGGTGTAGTGTAGCAAAAGAGTTTAGCTTAGTTGGTTGAACAATGTGTACAAGTTATTGTAAACTGTTTGATATTACAGTTTGACTTCTCCCTCTTTGAATGAAAAAAGAGTAAACAAGTAATTACTCCCTAATACAAGGTCAGTTTATCACACAAAGATTGATAAGCAGCACTGCAATGCTTGAACTTTTCCTCTGCTATAACCTATCAACATGCATAATAACTAAAATAATTAGTAAGCTCAACTTAACATCTAAGACAGAAATTGTTCAATAGGAAAAGAACAAAAAAGCAAGAATTACTCAGCCATTAGAGCCTGGCCATACCTTAGAAACGCCATGATGACGATCTGGATGCCACTTTAAAGCAGATATCCGGTACCTGTTTTCATAAGGGTGTTTAGAATCACATTGAACAGAAAATGCAAAAGAACTCAGAAAACACATTAAAGAGAAAGCAGAAAAGAACTCACGCATTTTTCACATCTTCAAGTCTCAGAGGGCCAGAAGCACTCAATCCAAGGGCTAATCTATATGAAACTAAATCTGAATGTGAACAATCTGACTCTGCTTTGGTTGATTTGCCATATTCATTTTCACTTTGATGTCTCCACTTCTGAGATTTCCTGTTATTATAAAAACCTCCTGACCTCCTCTGAGGATTTTCCTCATTTATAAAGGACCAATAGAAAGATCTATTGCCACCAAAAGCAGAGTGAAAACCAGTCTCAACATCAAAATCATCTTTGCAAAATTCATGACCTCCTGAAAGACATCAAGGTTTTTGAAACATGAATCTAGAACACGCCCATTAATATCCAGAATCTTCTATGCACTACAAAAAAAAAAAAAGACATTGTGGCTTATTTAAGAAAACTTGTTGTGATGCAAGTTAAACCAAAACAGCTACATGATCTGTACTAGTTAAGTCCACCGATCCTTCCCAACATGGCATGAAAAGTTTCAACACAAAATGTAATTACAAGAATTCCCAGAAGAAACCCTCTAACAAACTCTAACCAATAGAGCCTTGAAATATAAATCCTGAACAAACCCTATAATAACCAGAATCTTCTTGCCACAAAAAATAATAAACATGGCGTAGCACATTCAAGAAAGCTTATTCAAACCAAAACAGCTACATGATCTCAACCAGTTAGGCCAACAAATCCTATTTGAGCAATGAAAGCTTTGCAGACAAGATGCATTTAGAAGATTAGCCAGAAATAATCTAACAAACTTCAATGAGGAGAGCCTTAAAATATATGAATTCAGAATCTGAGACCTTCATTGCGCTACAAATAAAAAAATAGAAAGTGACATATTTAAGAAGGCTTATGAAAAAGTTAAGACCAAAACAGCATAATATCTACAAGTTAAATCCACCCATCCTGCTCAAGTAGATGTGAAAGTTTTCTAGCCAAGATGCAGTTAGAAGATTTCAAGAAGAAATTATTTAACAAACTCTAATCAAGAGAGACAGTATTGCAAGGTAGTCATACACTATTACAGCATAACTATGTCAAGCGTCCTTACTTCTGAATCGATGTTTTGCTCTTTGATTGCCATTCCTGTGCCTTCCAGAGTGTTTTCTGAACCATGACGAGCCTTGACTGGGAGAAGAATCATCCTCATCAACATCTTCTTTCCAACTCTAAGACATGGAAGAAAAGAAAGCATTAGATGCAACATCTTACAAGTAACAAAATCAGGAAAGAGAGCATATAAGGGAATCATCTAAAACTAGGGCCAAAAGAGTTCATTATTAAAAAGAACCATAAAAATAATGATACTAAGGAATTCTCAATATCACCATACTGGGGGGTGTATATGAATACAAACTTTATCCAAAATTACCAACACTAGAAAACTGTATGGATTCACTACAAAACATAGTGAACAAACAGTTAACAAAACATATATCTGAAAATAGGCAATAAAAGGTTATAGTCCAGATTGGACAAATGCAAAAGCAGTTATATTGGCACAATTAAGTTTGCTATAAATTCTGTTCACAATGGAAATGTTGTCATCGCAGAGTTATAACATAAAACAAAGGACAAAAACTTAGATGCAGCTCTTTAGGTGTTTTTGCTGTTTTTTTTTCACAATTATAATTGAAGTTTCACCTCAGAAACTAACTCTTAATTTAAATGTGGACCTCACTACCACAGGTTACCAAGACGACACTCAAATTTTAATCAGAGAACAACACCTATGGCATCTAAGGAACTTTCCCTATGTTCCGTCTTTAAAATAAATCTGAGAAAAAAATTAGGAAGCTAAGGTGCGGTGATCAAGTTAAATTCTGGCATGATCTTTTCCTAGACTGTATGGTTTCTGTGGATAAAGATACCTCGATAAATGGAATAGGGAATGGCAAAATGAAAGCTAGTGTTGGAATTCGAAATGGATAAAAACTTTGTGAGTGGGAAAAAAGTTAAGAAGAGATGGAAATAATCAATTAGAACAATGAGCATGTTTGGAGGAAACTTTCCCGCAAGCACTTCAAGGAAAAAGAAGGAAAAAATAAACCATCTTCTCCTCATGCTAAAATTACTCTATAAATAAGTTAAAATTAGATTTTGGAGAAGTCAACAGGAAATAACTTCTACAAATAGCTCATGTGTAGGCTAATTTTACTTTGTGGAGAAATTGATTTCATTCTTTTTTTCTCAATCTCAGTGGAAAAGTCTCTCTAAACGTAGTTAATGGTGAAAAATATAGTTGCCCCTTAATTACTTTTGTTTGAACCTTAACATATACCCAATAAAAATCAATTTTTTTCCGTGAATAGTGTTTTGATGAGAACTTGAAAACACACCTAAATGTACTGAGCAACACTAACCTGAAACATGAATTGCGCGTAAGCATTGACATCGCGGAGCAGTGTTTGTTTGGCACGAAGTCTTCCGAATCTTCTCGAGTGATCGTTGCATCTCTGCAAGCAAAAGGACGTTAGAAAAAAAAAATTGTGAAAAACTGATGTTGAACTAGACAAGGTGCAGTTCATGGGACTGACGGATTCCCAAAAGGTGTGAGCTTTGCGTTGCAAGTGATTAGTGGAATGAAAGAGTCTGGCGAAGTTGGTCTTGTTCATTTTTTCTCAAAATCTTGAAACTGTGAACAATAAAAGGGAAAAGAAAAAGACCATTGATTCTTACTAAGAGAATGAATCATGCCCAAGAGTGTTTTGGGAGCAAATTATGAGAAAAAAACCAGTGTTATGGGTATTTCTCGCACTCACCCAATAGTTCCTATCATTTTGTGTCCTCTTTTTAAAATATGGGTTTAATATCTAATTTTGTCCTCTTGAATTTTTAAGAAGATTCTTAATTTTTTTATTTGATCAATTTAGTTTTTTAATTTCTTAAAAATATTTAATGTAGTCATTTTTGTTAAATTGATATTAATCCCGTATTCGTATAATGTTACGTGTGTCACGTATCATATTATTGTAAATTAGTCGTATAGTACCCAGTTTGGTGCTGGAGTTTCTAATTGGTACCCGATTTTAAAAAAGTGTCAATTACGTACTCAAATTAGTTTAAGTGCACCAATTGAGTGCATTTAAGTTGACGCCGTTAGAAAGGTTAACGTTGACTGATACTGGTTGGTCTGTGAATTAAATTTGGAACACGTGGAGATTAATTTTTAATGACGTGGAAAGCTGGGGAAGAAAATTAAATATGTC
>Ga0214544_1009801_pt1 | contig 14679 bp, 4 predicted proteins | sample CNSS3metaG_FD_160074 | JGI IMG/M metagenome (GOLD analysis project Ga0214544, IMG submission 160074) | Root nodule microbial communities from cowpea collected in UCLA plant growth center, Los Angeles, California, USA - CNSS3 | ecosystem: Host-associated > Plants > Roots > Nodule | place: USA...
TTTCCCTTTTTTTTTTTTTTTTTTTCGGAATGCATTGGAAAATTTTAATTCGCCATAAATGCTCATGTGATAATTTTCTCCAATTTTTTTTTTTTCAGGTTAATTGTTTAACTTTACAGTTTCATTCGGTGGCACTGCAAGTAACATCCATGCTGTAAAGGGATAAATAAGAAAAAAAAAAAACCTAAACCCTCCTCAAGACTCATGTGTTCCATTATGGGTAAAGAAATAGAAATTGAATGTGTTTCTTACACGGGACCATTTTTTACTATAAAATATGTATATATTACATTTTTTCTTTAAAGAAAAGAAAAGAAAAATACTGATATTGAAACACCATTGCGTGCCATTATTAAAAAAAGAATATAAATTTATGCAAAGTCTCTTGCGTGCACCTGGCTTCTTGCAGAGGAGCAGGAAAACCTAGAATTGTTGTTTGAAACTTTTGGTTTTTCGGTGACCTCATAATGTTACTGTTGTAGTTCCAAAGAAATAGCTGGCTAGGGAGCTATGAAAGCTTCTTCTTTTCCTATTTTTCAGTCTGGAAATTTTCTTCTTTTCTTAATGCGTTGACATTTGGTAATAAATGTTGAATATAAAAACCAATTTAGTTCTTAGATCTTCTCAAATTAATCTTCTTTAAAAGACTATACACGTAAGATCAGAAAATAATATAAGAGTATAAATTATTTTATAAATGATATTTAAATATTTTATCAAAATGTTATATAGATTTTCTTTTATTTGGATTTTATTTTATAAGAATAATTACTTTTTTTTAAATATTTTTTTAACCTTTTTCTGTCTTTGACTTCATTATTTGTTTGTTTCATAATTGAAGTATGTTACAGGAGTTCTGACCAATAATATTATATTTATTTTTATTAAAATCTTAAATAAAGTAACTTTAACCTTTACCTTTTCTTTAAGTCTCTTAATAAGATATAATGTATGCACGTGAAGTTTAAGAGATCAAGATGAATCTTTATTTAGTTAACGAGAGATCATAGAACATATTTTTTAATGGCTCACAATTTGGGTAAAGGAAGTTACATATTTAAAATTGTTTTTATTGTTTAGTGGAATTGATGATAAAATTTTGAGGGTTTTTTTTATGAGAAACATGATTTATTTGAATGTTATACGATGAAAGTGAAATGACTTTATAGGAAAAAGTATTTCAATTGAATTTAGGATGTATTGTATAGAAATTTAATTAAGAGATTATTCAAAATTTACTAAATATTTTAACTCACATAGAAGACACTACTAAAAATTCTTATATTACACGGAATTTTTTTGTAAATTTATTAAAAACATTTGCAAGTAAGGATTTTTTTTTCTTGTTATTTTTTCTAAGAATCTTAATTGGCAGGTAATTCCTTCGTGAGTAATTATTTTTTACAAAATTATTAAATTTGTAAGTATTTCCTACAAAGTTTATTGTGAAAAGTGTTTTATACAAAATTTTACAAAAAAATTGACAACAATTTTCTGCAAAAGAAAAAATCATAACAAATTTTATAAATATCTCCTACAAAAAAATTTTAAAAATAAAAATGACATGAAATATAAGTTTTTTTTAATAATGAGAATATATTTATGTACTGAGAGTCGATAGAGATTTCTATGACGAAAATTGATTTGAAAAACAACCTTTTTGGTGAGATATAATGAGCTAATCTTATCTTATGAAAAAGCTTAATACCAATTATGAAATGTTTTAATTAGTAAAGTGAATCTATTAATCCAATGATTCAATATGTCTATTTTAATTTGTAAATATCTAACAAATTATGCAATATCGAATCTTATCATCAAATTTTGTGGGACTATTTTGTTATTAAAATATATTTTTTAAATATTATTAAATAGACGTTACTCTCATCACACTCATTTATGAATTATAGTTAAAAAGAAAAAAAAATAATGATAGTGTAACATTTCTTTTATTATTAAGATAAGAATAATTTGGTACCTCAATCTATATACAAACTTTATTTATAAAATAAAAAAATAAAAGATATTCTTAAAGTTTTCAATAAAATTCACCTTTTGAGCATGTTATGACAAAATATAAACCAACATCTAAGAATCACGTGTTTAATATACCAAGTGGGTGAATTGGTTATTTTGATTTTTCATTGTTTTAAAAAGAATTTTGAATACTATCTTTAATCTTTATAACCCAATAACTAGTTTTCCAAATCTATATTTAATGGACTGATTTAATCAAATAAGAAAGACATAAAAGATGAAAGAAGCACAAGAACACAACAATTTTTATACTAGCTCGATTTAATATGAATCTACGTCCAGTATTTTCCTAAGCAACCCGAGCTTAGGAGGATTCCACTAAATCAATAGAGTTACAAGAATTACAAGAACATCTATATAATTCAAGACCTTAAAGACTAAGGAGTTTGATTTACAAATCAAGAACTTCCCCTAGATGCAATGCCTCCAAACAATTGCACCTAGAACTTCACTCATAAGTGAACAAAAATACAATTCAAAAGAGAGCAAGGAACGAATACACCAAATGGATGTGCATATGTGACACTCAATCCTAAAGCCAACCTTGACCCTCCAAGATTGAATCCATCATCAATCTTCTTATATGTCCAATTGAATGATCTCCAAGAAAGCAAGAACTCTGCGAATCTCAATCTTAGAAAAATCTCTCAGAAAAATCTCTTCTTGATTGAATTATGCGTAATTTTCAAACTGATTTCAAATATGTTTTTAAATCGGAGTTCTGCTGCTGAGATTAGTGAATTAGGGAATTTACCTAATCGATTATCGTGGATGAATTTTCACTACATCAGTGTAGTGTCTTCTGATAATTCATTAGTTAAATATTCAATCCATTAGCAAGTTCTGCATATGACATATTCAATAGATTGACAACTAATCTATACAGCTCAAGTTTGGTTTACATGTAATCTTAGATTTGCATCACCTATATACAAGATAAGTTCAGGACTAAATCTAAGACAGTAAAATAGTGATACAAGGACTTTGGACATCATCAAAATCAGCTTTGTAGTATTAAGCGAGCACCCCCTTTCAACAATCATGATTGCAAGATTCTCTTGATGACTTTATTTAATTAATATCTATTTACTACATGTAATGTTGATTTTTAAAAAATATGTCCATTTTATAAAAATTTAAATTTTTTTAATATGATATTACTTGTGCAGCATTATAAAGTACGCTTATATACTTTGTTAAACTCACCATGCATACTCATCTCATTTTGATATAATATATATGTGTTTATATCTACATGTGTTTCTAATTAAAAATATTAACACAAATTTCATGTTGTATTATGTTATACGGGACAATATTACACAATAAGCCTACATTTTACTCTAACAACGAGTCGTGGATACATATTTTATTTTAATATAATATACATGCGTTTATATCTATATAAGTTTCTATTTAATAATTTTAATATCAATTTCATGTTATATATATTTTGTAGGAGCCATATTACACCAAATGCCTACATTTTACTTTAATAACGATCCTTGCATACACATCTCATTTTAATATAACATTGAAGTGAAGTATTTATATGTACATGTGTTTCTATTTAAAAATGTTAGTACATTCAATCTCATGTTGTATTTAATTTATTCGGGACCTTATTACATAATATGGCTACATTTTACTTTAACAACGACTCATAGATACATATTTTATTTTAATATAATATACATGTTTTTATTTATATCTACATGGATTTCTATTTAAAAATTTTAACATCAATTTCATGTTGTATATATTTTGTACGGGACAATATAACACCGTATGCTTACATTTTACTTAAATAACTATCCGTGCATATGCATTTCATTTTAATATATGTTTATATCTACATGTGTTTCTATTCAAAATTTTAGCATTAATTTTATGTTGTATTTAATTTATACCACTACTAAAAAAACTCATATTTCCTATCAATTTTGTTTTGAATTTTCTTTTTGTAGGAAATACTTATAAATTTGTTATGAAAAAAAATTTGCAGAAAATTGCTGCCAATTTTTTTGCAAAATTTTTTGTATAAAACACTTTTCGCAACAAATTTTGTAAGAAATACTTGCGAATTTTATAATTTTGTAGGAAATAATTACCCACGAAGGAATTACCTGCCAATTAAAATTCTTAGAAAAAATAGAAGGAAAAAGCTTTTTCTTGCAAATTTTTTTAACAAATTTGCAAGAAAATTCCCATGTAATATGAGAATTTGTAATAGTTACGAGACCATATTACATAATATATTTACATTTTACTTTAACAACGATCCACACATATGCATTTTATTTTAATATAATAATAATATTATTATTAATATTATTATTACAAATTGTTATAATTAATTAAATCAGTAATACATTTAAATAATAAATTAATTATTATATATAATTAAATCAGTAATAATAATATTCAAATCATTGATTTATATATAACAAAATAAAATCTGTTTTAAAAATTATAAAATATAAAATGAAAAATATAAATTATAAGTCTCTTACTTTTATATATATATATATATATATATATATATATATATATATATATATTTTTTTTTTTTTTTTTTTTATTATTTATTTATATATATTATTTTCCTTCCTTTTATTTCTCTCTTCTTCTTTCATGAAGATTATCAAGAGAGTTGAAAGTGCTTATTACATCTCATTTCCACATAGCATTCTAATAGATTATTAGTTATATTTTATTTTTGACGAAATATATAGTAATGTGGCATGTCAACACACGAGGATATAAGTTATTTACACTGTTTGACACATTTTTGTTTTAATGTTAACTTAAATACTATAATAAAATGTGTTTAAGACGTCAGATAAACTTAACAAAATTGGTTAAAATGATTAAATTCATGCATTTTGAAAGATGAAGGACTAAATTGGTATAAAATTTTGATGAGGGACTAATTCCAAAATTCATTGAAACTTAAGGAACCAAAAACATATTTAACCCTAATTTATTCTATGAAGAACTTATATCCTATCTTATTGCAGATGAAAGCTTATGAAATTAGTGGTCATAGCCCTGAAATAAGGTCTCACGAAGAAGAATAAAAAAAACACAAACTTGGGTGATGGTTTAAAATTGAATATATTAAACATAAAGCATATTATATAAAAATCTTAGAGAAGTTTCCATTGCAGTGTGTATTAGGTGAATATATACCAAATTTGGTGACCTTTGGCCCCCACTGCAAGGGCTAGGATTTTAGGAAATATGCCATTCTCATTATATTGATTTTGACCATTTACTGCAAGAAGTCTTATTTATATATTATATTGTTTTGTACATGTATTGTTCCTTGGAAGCATGTAACATGTAGACCTACTTATAGATGAAAATCTTCATGGAAAGAAGAAAAAGAAAATGTTTTACAGCATGAGAAAGACTTGTTGAGCATCTTTTTGAAGTTGCCTGCAAGAGAAAACTTCTGAACGACAGAATCATGTGCTTCTCAAACAACACCTTCTGATTGATCCAACTCATTTCTGCATTTAGTGCACCATGTGGATGCATGCTGCTATCACAGCTTGCATTGCCATACACGTAACTACAAGAAAAAGACACATAAAATAAAACATCATTAATTAAAGGAAAATTGTTCCATATAAATTCTCTCTGTGTTTATCATAATCATTCCTCTTCAATTCATTGCTTAGGTAACCTCAATAGTGCCCCTATGTTAATAATTTCTAGAATCGTAATCAATTATATATATACTAGAAGTGACACTGTTTTTCTTTCAATTTCTCTACTTTTTTCAAGGATTTTTTCTTCATCTTCTTCTTCTTTATATATAGTTACTCTTTTATTAAGTATACTGTTAATGCTTTTAATATTTACTTAGTTTATGTAAATATTTATTATGGGAAAGAAAAAGAGATAGAAAATAGAAAACTCTACAACTATTTTATTACACTAAAAAATGCTTGTATTTCTCTATTTCTACAAAATAACCCTGAAAGGCAAATTGGAAAAAGGAGTTATGAAAAGGATTAAACATCTTAATCAATCTTTTAGTCGGTAAATTGTATAAATTGACCCTTAAATATAGTTTGTTAATAAAATCATCTAACGATTGGTTATCACAATTATAACTTAATGATAAAAATGTAATTAATTGTCTCACTTCTTAGAGGCTAATATGATATATATATATATATATATATATATATATATATATATATATATATATATATATATATATATATATATATATATTCACTTTTTAAAGGCAAAATCGAGGAAATTGGTCAGTTATTCTAACTTTTAAGTTGTTTTAGTTTATTTGTATGGTCTAGGTTTAATTAGATTTTTTAATTCATCAAAGCATGTGCAACTTCAACAACCAAATATTATGGTTATATGCGAAATCCATATAAATATTCACCAAAAACCCTAAGCAAGAAAGTCTATTTCCCAAATTCATTTATGATGTAATATCACAATTTCTATCTCCCAATTGGTTTAAGGCATTATTGGTTGTGTAATTAAGAATTGTATTGATTTGACTTTATGTGCTAGTATTGTTAGAGAGAATCGGATGAGTCCCTGAATAACTTTTTAGTATTTTTAGGAGTACAAACTTTTATTTATGTCGAATTTATATATACAGGTCATTTATGCATTAGAACATACATAGAGAAGATTTTCAAAAACTTTGGTTGGGAAGTGATTTTTCTCTAATGAATCATGATTTTTTGAATCAATGAATAGTTCCTTGAGGTCTTAGAAAAAAATAGTGTCAATACTTATATTTATGTACACATTTTTTAATCAACGAGTAGTTTCGTGAAAAAAAAAAACCAATTTTTTCCCACAAAACTTGATTCAAAGGTCAAAAGTGTCATTAATCACTCATATAATAGATACTCATCTATTTAACTTAAACCTCACATGATATCAATAAAACTCACATGCAAAAGAATAAAATAAAATAAAGGAAGTTGAGATTTAATGAAAAATTCTTACGAAAAATATTACCCAATCAAATTATCATGTACATCGTGATGGAACAACTAATCAGAAACAGCTTCAAAACTTTTGAAAGAAGTTAAAGTTTTTATAATTTAGAAAGATAAAACGTTTTAAGTAAATGAAGACTGATTTGGTTTTGTATGATGAGTGACTTTTATAGCTTTTAAATAATAAAATATTCTTTTTTATTTAACTTATATATTTTCATTTCAACTTATAAAACAGGTATTTACATTGTAGGAAGTTAAAGTGTTTATATATATATATATATATATATATATATATATATATATATATATATATTATATAAAAATATATTTTTTATAAATTATTTATATATTCTATAAAGTTCAAGAACAAAGTAAAATTTCACACATATTTTTCACGAGAGTTTCTGGAAACCAAAATTAAGAGAGAAAGGTGAAGGCACACTGACAAATGCACACCACTGTGTACCCTTCTTTTTCACAGCTACATCTTGAATTGTCTTATCATTCTTCTTTTAAATATCTACGGTGTAATATAAAATCAATCGTAATATTCTAAATTAAACATTTGAAACTCCCAATTTTAAAAATAAAATTTTAGCCTCTCAAGTTTATTATTATCTATGATAAAAAATAAATTTTTAAAAATGAATATTGGAAGTACATGTGTGCATGTTGAAAAATGAATTAAAATGGAATTAGGTGGTTGTACCTTTGTTCCTGTCTCGGCCAAAATAGTCTCTTGCAGTGTTGTTCAAGTCAAACAGCAGATGTATCCTAACATGCACAGTTAATACTTATGAATTTAAGTCACTTCAAAGTTTTTTATGCTCCATAAAAATAACCCCACAATAATAGTAATGAAAATTAGTCATCTTTAATCCTACAAGACCATGGTTTGTTCAATATATTCTTGTCACTACTTACTACTTGTTTGACTTTTTTGTATTCAGTTCGTCCAAAATGAGGGATGAGAGATATTGGTAAAATATTTTTCAATGTAAATATTTAGTTATAAATTTTTTTTTATATTTTATATTAGTAATAAATGTAAATTCTAACATTTTTATCAAAAAATTTGATTAGTCAAATCTAATAACAAATCAACATAAATAAATCAAGATACGTGCAAAGAAGTTTACAGACTTATTCTTAGTATAATCAATTAAATATAAAGGTATACCAATTTCATGTACATTGGATTTTTCTTTTCTTTTGTTATTATTTTTAAAAAAGTCTTATGAAAATTTTGAATTTTTAGATAAATAAAAAATATAGAAAAAAAATAATACAAAAAGTATCATAGATCTCTTACCTTCACTGAGAGTTGGCTCAAAGATAAAACAAGTAAAGTCACTCACTTTAGAGCTCCAGCAAAAGAAGACTTCAAAAAATTTTTTTTTTCCTACTAATTAATTAATTACAAAATTATTTTTAAGAAAAAAAGCTTCAAAAAATATTTTTGTACTAATATATCTCTATTAAATTAGTTATAAAATTATATTTGAGATAAAAAAGCCTCAAAAGAATATTTTATTACTAATATAGCTCTATTACATTAATTACAAGTTTATGTTTGAGAATACAATTTAATTAAATTATTATCAGTATATATTAATTTTTATTGGTATTAAAAATGATAATTAATGAGTTAAAACATTTATTTAGTAAATTAAAATTTTATTTAAAGAAGAGAATGATTAGTTATTTTTATTTTCTTATAATTCTATTTTCTTCTTTTATCTTTTTATCTCTTAGTGACTTCTCTTGCATCTTCTTACTTTCTTATCTTCTTCTAAGAGTCATTGTTTAGGGTTTTGGCAGATTACATTCATTTAATTCTTCAATTTCATATTGTTCGTGTGTACCAATTTTGTCTGTGTGTACCAATTTTTCATTCTCGTTTCTAGTTAGTATTTTTTTTTTCTATTTGTATTGCTATAGTTTTTACTTTGTTTTGGATTTGTACTTTTCATAAATGATTTTCTTTTGTCCAATTTTGTTTGATTGTACTTTTCAATTTATGAATTTCAAGAGTTTTTTGTGTATATATTTTTTACATGGAACTGAAATTTTTTACAAAATTATTAATTAGATCAGAAGTCAATCTTTTAGTGGATAATAGATTAATTGGAGCATAATTCAAAGTTGAGTTTTCTGTAAAAAGATAATTCAAGTTTAAGGAAAAATAAAAAGACTTACTATTGAGTTGAGAAGAACCTAAGTTTTCTTAAATACGTAGTAGATGCAAAAAGAAATAATTTGATGAAAACATTGATAATGAAATTGTAAAATCTCTTCAAGAATCATTTACAATTGTTACTTTTTGTATATTGTAGATAAATAAATTACCACAGTTTATTTGAGCAATTCAAAATATATGAAGATATTTTTTGTTTTTTATATTGTGTTAAAAAACTAAAGTCACTAGATTGTACATTTTTGAAAGAAAAAATGCTTAAACCTTGAAAAAATCTTTAAAACATAATAATTTGTTGGATAATGATGATTTGATTTATTTTCATAATTAAATATCTTAAGAGATTATAGGTTTGAAAAATGATAAACCAATTGACATTCTTAATTATATAAAATGAATAGATTCTTTTTCAAATGTATATATAACTTATAAAATAATGTTAAAAATTTCAGTGTCAACCATGTCTCAAGAAAGATTAAATGAATTAATCTTATTATCTATTGAAGAATAAATATTAAATGAAATTAATTATAACAATTTAATAAATAATTTTGTATAAAAGAACTCAAAAATAAATTTTAAATAAAAAACTTAATTTTTTAAGTTTGCTTTGAACTCTTAAATTCTTGAACTGCTCATGTCTATACTGTGTCAAAGAAAAAAGAACCTACAAAAGAGTGGAAAACATAACACTACACTAAAACTAAGACTACAAAACATGCTACATAAAGTGTGTAATTCCTTTCCTTATTATCCATTATTACTCTTATGGTACCTACACCGATCAAAATTCTCATCATAACACCAAAGTATTATTTGTTGAACAATTTCCACCAGAGGTACAAAATCTTAATTACCAATAAATATATACAACCTCCTGGTAATTTTCAATAATTTATTTTCTTTGTAACTTTATATGCAAATAGTAATTATTTTATAAATTTATTTGAATCTAATTATAATTCTATCAAGTATTAATAGAGACTACATATCCAATCAATGAAGAAAGGAGAAGCATTGAAGTAAAGTTTAATGAAGCTCATTCCTAAATTCGGCCAAAGCACATGAGAAATAAGGTAAAATCTAAGTTAAATATGGAGAATATGACACTAACATGAAAAACACGAAAAGTGATTTTGATCATGGGTCCAAATCTAGAAACTTTTCAAATTTGATTTCTTCCTCTATTTTTTTTTTTTTTTTTTTTTTTTTTGGTTGGGGTTTAGGAAGTTTTTGTATTAACATTTGAATGTAATTTTAAGTTCATCTATTCTTAATGAGAAGAGAATTTTTGATCATAAACTTGTCATGACATTTTTGAATATAAGAAATTTTAAGTTTTCTCAATAATACTCTACCTTCGAGTCTTATCTTAATTTTTCATGAGGCAAGTGATGATTCGATATAAAGAAGATAAAATTTTATTTTCATCCTTAAATAGAACATCATGTAAATGAGGCTAAATAAACCCTTTAAGTAAAAGATAAAAAATTTAATAGTTATTTAATTAAAAAGATAATTAGATATTTTTAGACATTAGAGATATCCTCATATATTATTATATATTTTGATATTGTCTTACATTCCTTATGTTTTATTTTGCAAGTTTTGTATCTTTAGACTTTAAAATTTTGGTAGAACTCTCCTTTTTCGTTCCACACCTTAGTTCAAATATTCTTATGTAGTTTATTACTTTTAAGAAGTGTGAGTGTAAATTTTGAGAGTATTCTATCTTTATTTTCTTAAGTAAATGAGAAATAGACACTTTGTGAGACATTTATTTTCTTTTGTTTTAACTTGAGTTATTTGTATTTAGTTACTTTTGCATTACTCTCCAATTTATGTAAATATTTGGGTAAAATTACCAGGGCTAGATGTTTATGACAGTATTTTGGGCCGTGAAAGCCTTAAATGGCTGTTTCTTCATGTAACTTCATTTGTTTCTCCTGCACCTCCATAATTTTCAATCTATCCATTTTTTCCTTTACAAATATTTTATTAAAAACCCTAATTTTTTCATCTTTGTTTCTTCTTTCCCTCTGAATCCCCTGCACTTATTTTATATGAAGAGGGTGAAGTGGAGATTAACTTCTCCTATTTTACTATAAATTTATAAGGATAAAATTGTTATTTCATAATTAACGGGTGCAGATGAAAGAATGGGGTGTAGGAAGTAGGGACCCCTTAAAACAACATATCTCTGTATAAAGTACAAGCAGATTTAATTATTTTCCAGATGTGTGTAAACCCAATCCAAGATTCTGAATCAAATTTTAAAGCCTAATGATATACTTCATAAAATCTCAATTTATAAGAAAAAAGTATTGTTTTCTCAAATAAATACTTTTAATTTCTCTAGTAATTTTTTTTTAAAATATCCAAACTTGAAGTAATTTCTAACTTTCACGTTCATGTTGCTAACAGATGAAAATAAATATAATAATAAATTCCAGTTTTTTCTTTATTTTCAAATAAAACTTTGTAATTGTTTAATTGTTTAATTGTTTTTATACTATGTATTTTAAAATATATATATATATATATATATATATATATATATATATATATAATAGCTCACATACGTTAAATTAATTCAATTTAACATAAAATACTATATCACAACAATTTCTTCTATAATTTTTTCAGAACAATTTCTATTTCCACGTCCTCTTACATAACTTCATATGGCCACTTAATTAACTAGTATATATGCAAATATTTTATTTGAATACAAATTATGTGAATTTGAAACAAATATATTATTGAACAAAAAAGAAAAAAAAAAGTTAATGATGAAGATTATGAAAGGTTGGTCTTTGTCTATGACTTTGTTAGGTATTTGCCGATTTCCTCCAAATGGAAAATTACTATAATCAAACATTGTCATTTGAACATAATCATTCACCAAATTTTATAAAATTTCCTTTTTAAGGCTACATGACAAAAGAAAAACACTTTACAACATCATTTCCCTAACTTTTTTTTCCAAAATAGTTAACAAAAGATATAACAACAGTGGTATAAACAAATTAATTATTTCCCTACTACAATAGGGCAATGGTGCCTAACCCTAATCATCATATCATTGTCTACAACAAGATCATCTCAAGATTCTTCCACCCAATTTTTTTCAATGCTATATACACCATACTTATCAGGCCGGGACTATATATATATATATATATATATATATATATATATATATATATATATATATATATATATATATATAAAAGAAAACTTTTAAATAGTGATCCATTTTAGTAACAAAAATAATTATTAGTAACTATAGTGACCAGTTTAAATATCAATTTAAAAAACCAAAAGTTATTGGTTACTAAAATAGTCACTATTATAGATAAAAAAATATAATTGATCACTAAATTGATTTTTAAAATTAGCTATTATGATTTTAGCTACCAAAAGAAATTTGTCACTAAAAATTAATTACCTAGATTTTGGTTACCAAAATAAATTAATTTCTAATTAATTAATAACCAATTTAGTGATCAATTATAATTATTTATTTATAATAGTAATTATTTTAATAATTAATAATTTTTAATTTTATAAATTAGTATTTAAATTTGTTATTATAGTGACTAACTATTATCTATGTTAACTTTAATTTTAATATTTTACTGGTGTCTAGACTAAAATACACCACTATTTTTAGTATCCCAAGTGTATAATAACATTTTTAACATTGGTTATAAAAGTTGTCTCTAATATTTTTTTTTTCTAACGTGTAAGTGAAATCGAAGTTCTAAAGAGTGTGTAACAAATTATGAAAAACATTATCCCTTTTTATTTTGAAAATATGACACCTACCACTTTTTTTTATCCCATTGCTAAGAGGCTAACTATAATGACTATGTCTATTATGATTTGACATACAAGTTTTTTTTATTAAAGTGGAACCAAACAATGCATTATGCATGCTTTTTCATGACCTGTTGATGATACTTTAAAACAAGATAAAAAGCTCTTTGTAGTCTCAGTTAAGTGAAAAAACAGACTAAAAAGTTCTTCATAAGAAAAATTCTAAAGATCAAAAAATTAATTTGTAGAAAACGTGTTGTATTTGTATTAATGGAACATGCACGATTCTACAAATCGTAAAAAAACAATTTTCACAAAATACTTACAAATATTATAATTCTCTAGGAAATAATTATCCACAAAAGAATTATTTGTCAATTAATATTTTTAAAAAAAATAGTAAATTTTTTTTCTTACAAATATTTTTAACAAATTTGCAAAAAAAAAAAAAAAATCCAATGTAATATGAGAATTTTTAGTAATGTTAACTATAGTAACCAGTTTATATACTAATTTACAAAATTAAAAATTATTGGTTACTAAAATAATCACTTTTATGAATAAAAAATTATAATTGGTCACTAAATTGGTCTTTAAAATTAACTACCATAGTTTTGGCTACTAAAGAAAATTGGTCACTGAAAATTAACTACCTAGGTTTTAGCTACAAAAATGACTTAGTTTATAAATTGATCTCTAATTAGTTAGTGACCAATTTAGTGACCAATTATAACTTTTTATTTATGATAGTGATTATTTTAGTAACTAATAATTTTTTATTTTATAAATTATTTTGTAAATTGGTATTTAAATTTGTCACTATAGTGACTTGTAACACCCTATTTAATTAATAACGTTAATTAAATGAAATGTCACACATGATAATAACGGAAACAAAGATCTGGAGTATAGACACTACTCCTAACATTTAACCAAGAGAAATCTGAATAGAAATTTAGGCACACCAAGATGCCAGTGACCAAAGTGGAGTAAAAGTTTACAGTATTCAAAATAATTGCCTAAGGGGGGCAGACAAGTACATGGGCTACAACCCTAAAAGAAACTTGAACAGCAAAATCCAACCCAAAGCTACGCAGCGGAGCCTCCATCACCCTAATGACCACGGTTAGTTCTCGCATCTGCTCACATCAACAAGTTGATGATCATCGCAAAAAGAGAAAACCACACAACAAACTAACAGAAGGGTAAGCTAGAGTATAAAACAGTTTATCATACAGTTACACGCTATTTCACATTCCAATCAATATATCTCATCCAAACATGTTATGACCTTTCAAACAATACACTAAGACTCAGACTTGACTCATCCGGATTACATATAATCTAGTCGGATTCAGCGGATGCTTGCACTTGTGGTGGATATCTCTGCTCACCCCCGAGCTAAGTGTTACAATGTCTCAATCCCCCACACAAGGTTAGCCCTTAATGAGTTTCAGGTCTCCTGCTACTCTGACCACAAGAGTCAGTGTTAGTGAAAAACCACCTAGGGTTTTACAAAATTGAAGAATAGGGAAGAAATTGAAACCATAAAGTAGAAACAATTCCTCTCCCAAGGTTCTTGAATATTGCTCCATGGTTCAATTGCGCCTCCCATTCGCATCTTCGCCT
>Ga0214544_1009802_pt1 | contig 14678 bp, 11 predicted proteins | sample CNSS3metaG_FD_160074 | JGI IMG/M metagenome (GOLD analysis project Ga0214544, IMG submission 160074) | Root nodule microbial communities from cowpea collected in UCLA plant growth center, Los Angeles, California, USA - CNSS3 | ecosystem: Host-associated > Plants > Roots > Nodule | place: USA...
ACAAATAAAAAAAAGTTTTAAAATATATATATATATATATATATATATATATATATATATATATATATATATATATATATATATATATATATATATATATAAGGTTTATGTTTCTTTGACACCTTTATGTCAACACACATATGCAACTTTCATCTAATATTAATGACAATAAAGCCCATCCCAAATTTCGTATATTACACAACCAACCATTTCTTTTGACATAACAAACCCACATTATAAGAGGCAATTTCATAAAAACAATAATAGTTAGAACATGCACATACAATGCCATGACAAGTTCAAGCTTTAGTGTAAGAGAAGGAAAAGAGAAAAAAAAACAATCAATATGTTCGGTGCTATGATCTCATATAAATATCACAAGTAAATATAAAAGGAGAAAGAAAAACCTGGATTTTTTTCACACCTGTTTTATGATTTTTGCTTTTCAAAATCAAAATAATATTTGCAAGTGTATCTCTCTTATCTTCTCAAAGCTCTATGTTTTGGTGGCTTTGGTTCTCCAAGAAGTATTTTTCAGGTGCTTTTTCTTTGTGTTTGGTATCATGGTGTGTGATCCCTTAGTGTGAGTTGTTCTAGAATGATCGTTAATGAAGGGTGATGAGAGTGAGATCCAAAAAGGATCTTATTGACCTTGGGAAGAAGATGACAGTGGATAAAGGAGAAATGTATCGTTATTTGTTGTGTGAAAACCCTTCTTTAATGAAGCGGAGAAAGAAAAGAAAAAAGAACTCGAGGAACGAGCGTAAGAGACCATGAGATCCTGAGACCTTTTTTCTATTCTTTTAGCATCGTTTAAGATATTTACTGTGTGCAGAGGTTGAGAGAAATGGCGAGAGAATCTAGATTGTAGGAGTATAAGGAGGATGTAGTTGAGTAACGGTAACATATAACCACTTATTTTGAAAAACAAATTCTTACTTTTCCTAATTTCAATTTTATTTCTTTCTTTAGTAGAAACTATATATATATATCTTTTTATTTTCTTTTATTTATATTAGTTTTTTTATATACTTATTAGTCTAATATATTTTTTTAAAATTAATATTTTTATATTTTTTGTACCGTTATCTTTTTTCCATTTTTTTAAATTCAAATTTATTTTATAAAACTATTTTGATTATTTAAAAACTATTTTTCTATTTTCAATATATTATTATTATTATTTTATTATAATTTTTTTTATTCTAATTCTTAATCATAAAAGTTATTTTTATGTTTTTTGCGTTTATCTTTTAAAAACTTATTTTCTCTATAAAAATATTTTTCTTATCTTTTTCTATTTCGTTTACTTTTCTATTTAAAAAATGTTTAGTTATGTTATATTATATATTTAAATTAGTTGTTTAGGAAATAAGAAAAATAAGATTATTATTAATAAAAAAAATTATTTTATTTTATTTATTATTTAGTCACCCGGATGAAATTGGGTGTTGGCAACTATATAATTAAGAAAACTAACCATTAATGAAATTACTTCATTACTCCTCTTCAATTTATTGACATGTGTTCATTATTGTGTGTATTTGGTCATTTCCCAAAATTTTCAAATAACTTCTTCTTATGACACATGTACAAACGTCTATTATATATCTAAGAAATAATAAAATTATTGAAATAGACATTGCAATTTGTTGACATGTGTCTAAAATGAAGGGTTTCTTTTTTGTCTTTTTGATGTTGTTGTGTTTTGGCTCGTGAATGGTGATAAAATTTTGAATGATTCTACATTTAATGGCTCCTTAAAATTGATTGACGTATTGGCTAATAGATAATTACTATTCTTCTTTTTCTCCAAGAAAAGTTATTTTCAGTCTTCTTCTTCCATGGAAAGGCAATTTTACAAAACTAGAAAAAAACCCTTCGGTCTCAAGGTTAGTTCTCCTTCTTCTTGGTTTTTTATTATCTTCATTTTTACTTCTTGAAAGTCATTTTTAGATGTGCTCTTACTCTTTCTTCATTAAAGCTTTAGTTTTTTTGAGGTTTTTTGTGTTGAAAATGGTTTCTCCATCCTTCTTCTTCTTCTTCACGAAGGTTTCAATTTTTTTTATTTCATTCTTCATCTTTTTCTTCATGCATTCTTCTTCTTCTTCATGTATCCTTCTCCTTCCTCGTGATCTTCTTCTCTTTTTTTTTTTTTACTTTTTTTCTGTTGGAGATGGTGTCTCCGTGTGTTAGTATTTTTTAAAAGTGTAAGTTCAGATTTCTCTTCTTCTTCATAAAAGGTTGGATTTTTTTTTATTTCTTTTTGTGTTAAACATTGTGTTTTCATGGATTTGTAGTTGTTGAAAGTCAATAGGTTGAGTTTTCTTTGTTCTTCTTCATAGTCTTCTTTATTTTTTTACTTCTTCATGGTCTTCCTTTTCGGTTTTCAATTTCTCCCTCTTCATACCGTTCCTCTCAATCCTCAGTGTATCGCCCTTTTCGACAAAAGGTGAAAGTTTTCAAGTAATTTTCAACCCAACTAGTATTTTTTTTTGAATATTTTAACTTCATTGGTGTTACTTTTCCTTATGTGGAGTGTGGTGGCTGGCATGGTGGTCCATGGACCGTGGTAGCTTGCATAGAAGTTGTAGCGGTGAGTGATAAAATTGTCGTTGACGCAATCAAATTAATACTACTTATCTATAACAACTTCAGTATTGTTAAGAAAATAGTCAACAAAATAGAAAGGGTAAAGCAACCCAAAGTCGTCACCCAAGGAAAATGGAATTGCCTTTTATCAAATTAGTTCTTATAAAAACTATACAAAATAGTTAGTCTAGTTATAAGAGGATTAAGATAAATTAAAGAAAGAAATAGAATTGAAAAGAGATAAAAACAATAGTAAAAAAAATAGGTTGATTCCATTACTTTTTCAAAATACATCTTTGGTTTCCTAAAGATTATTGTGATTAATTTTTTGTTAAAGATTTCAAGTTAATCAATTAATTTGTTAGCGTCCTCACTTTTAACCAAAATAATTTCTCAATCAAAAGTAAGAAGAACTTTATAGATTATCCATAGTAAATTTAACCAAAGTAACTTCTCAATTAAATGTTACTAGGCCTAATCATGTCTATTCTTTCACCTCTTATATCTAGTAAAAAGTTAATTAACCAAAGTAGCATCTTGATTAATTTTAATTAAAGTTTTCACCTCTAATCATAGTAACTTCTCAATTATTAGCAAAAACTCATTCAATCATATGAAAGTTTATAAATTTAACCAAAGTAACCTCTCAATTACAATTTAAAAACCCTTAGACTCATATCATTTTATGTTATGTAGATTTAATATTGTGCAAACTTGCCACAATGTAAAAATCATTACTTTTATTAGATTAAGAACCAAAAGACATAGGTGAAAATAAATACAAGAATTGAAAAAAACAAATTTATTCTAACCTCAAAATCCAATTAAGAAATTATAGTGGAACTAACCTTTGAAGCTTAGCCCTCCATGAAATGAAAAAGTAAAATAAAAATAGAAGAAAGTAGAGAGAGAATGGAATTAGGTCCCCCTGAGGGTTCCTAAACTCCAAAGTGTTAAGCTTCCCCCTTCCTGCTTTCCCTTAGTCTCTTTATACAGGCTTTGATTGGACTTGAATCTTATATTTTCTGTTGCTGAAATCTTTTATCTTTTGATATAATATCTCTCAAATAATTAACATATTTTATCAATTTCTAAAATATTTGGAAGATTTTCTCTATTGATAATTTGAGATATACCAAAGATAATTAATTAAAAATCTTTAATTATTCAACAACTTAATTTCTATCTAATTTCCAATTATGCCCTCTCTTTTTTGACTATTTGACCAACTTTGACTAGATTTTTGACCAGAATTGACTGTTTGGCTATCCTTGCCCAGTTGACTGCCCCATGAGAAGCTGACACATGGCAACACACACACACACACGCGCGCGCACACACTCTCTCTCTCAAGGTTGTTTCCCCAAGGGATGGCAAGGTGCAGATTTTGCTACTGCAATGGCTATTGATGTTCGTCGTTCTCACCAAGTTTGGAGAGCTTTGGTGGTGGCGTGGTTTGCTCGTGATGTGGTTTTGTCGCAAGCGTGGTAAGGTGCAGAAGCAAAACGTGTTGGTTGCTGCGTGGACTTCCATGGTTCATGAACAATGGTTCGCATTTTTTGGCAGCACTTGGAGTTGCTGTTGTGCGTCACTGGTGAGATGTGCATTGCACTCGCGTGGATGAGGTATTGCAGTGGTTGTTCGAACTAATGCGGGTGCTTGGCGAGGCTGTGGTAGTGCATGGTTCAAGCGAGCTGTAGTGGTGGTTTGACATGGACTCCAGGTAGATGATGGTGCATAGGATTTGAGCGAAAAGATTATGATCATATGGCACTACTTCATTGGTCAAATTGTAACATCCTAACTGGATATTATTCATTTAAATATTAAAATAATAAAAAATTAATAAATTGCATTTATTCATGAAGTACTTTCCCCAAAATGTGAGAAAAATTAAAACTTTACTTTTTACACACCAAAAACAGAATTCAAAAATGAGTTCAACTCTTAAAAATATAAAATGATTCATAGTATTGATTACAAAAATGATCCAAAAAATCCATAAAATATTTCCATATAAAAACTCACATGTTGGCCCCACTCTGGCTCTAAGTATCTACATGCTCACTTGTATCAACATCTACTCCCATGTAACGAGTTACATGATCGTCGCCAAACACATAGATAGGGTGAGCTTAAAATAAAAAATACATCATAAGGTACATTATAATAACAAATTAAAACCCCCAACACTTTTGATACCCTCAAATCGCATACCCAAACCACCCAAACCATTCACATTTTCCTCTGGACGTCTCTTGATTCTACACCCTTTGATGATTACATTGATTGATCCTTGTTGCCACAAGTGTCTACTCGTCCCTCCGACTACAGGCCACCACCTATAGTCCACATGTGGGAATGACTTTGTCACGACCACAATCTGCAACACCAAGTGGAGTTCCCCAATACGAACTATAGTCCGTATTTGTCCCAAGACTACCAAACTCGTCGGCCAACACCGAGGAGGGCAATCTTCCAGAATCCATCCATACGAGCCATGATCTCGCACATTCCACTGGACTTCCAAAACCACCAGGCTACAACCTCGAGTGGCCACGTGTTACCCCAATACAAGCTACACTCAAAACTTGGCCCCAACAAAGAAACCTCAAGACCTCCATCCAAAGTCGTGTAGAATCCTCTTCATCATCCAATTCTACACTAACGCGTAACTCCTCGCTCGCATTGCTTAGCGAAAAATGGTTCCCGACCACCTAATGGAAACAACACGTCGTCAGGTGCCACGCACCTCTAGAACCCCCCTGTCTAACAGAAGTTGTTTGGCAAAGCCATCTCTGTGTGGTCAGCGAGACTTAGTATTCCCTAGTGTGCGAAGTAGCTATACTTGGATCAACCAAGAGCACAAAGTGGTCGGGGCTAATCTAAGTTAGATTCCTTGCACCAATTCAATTCTTATACTTCTATTTATCTTAATTTTTCTTCAGTTCTAATGAAATACACTTTGTTTTTCAGTTTCAAATTCTACTCCTAAGTTTTTGTGTTATGCTTGTTTACTCTTCAATTTCATTTTATGCCTTGTAGTCTTTATTTTCCGAGTGCTTTAATTCTAATTATTGCTTTCATGCTTGTGATTTCATCATAATTCAATCTTTGTCTCTAATTTAGTGGTTTAAACATGGTTTACAATGCACAATTCAATGTTTCCTTTTGGGAACCAAGTTACTCCAAAGTGGGCACACATTCACGAGATGTCTTCTTAAGTGCAAAAGGATCCTTGTTTGATCCCTAAAACAACTTTCACATTCATGTTTGATTCTGTAGTTTGTGATTCTGATTTCATTTCCTCTGTTGTTTAAGATTATGTGCCAATTTACCTGCACTATCTTGCTTTAATTTTCTGTAGTAAATAGTTTGATTCAGGTTTCTATTTTTGTTTTGGTTGAATTCCTTATTCCATGCAATTTGTTTTCCAGTTTCTTTGCATTTGAGTAGCAATCTTGATGTTGTCACTGTAAGACCCGGGAAAAATTAGATTGAAGGAAAATGTTTATGGAGTGTTGAAGAACCAGGTAGGGGAAGCCAACCTTGCTTTTTTTTTGTTGCTTTCTTCTCTTGTTTTCTTTTTTTTTACTTGATGAATGAAACTTGAAAAGTATGCATGTGTAGAGTAGGGGAAGCCAACCTTGTTTTCTTCTCTTATTTTCTTGGTATTTGTTTCATTCTCTTTTACAATGCTGGAATGTTTTCTCATTCTTTTTTTCTCTTAGCATTATTGTGGGGCTGAGGGAATGGAATCAAATAATGTTTTGTCTGTTTCAAAACTGGTTTCGTAACACACCTTGCAGGTTCCTTTTCTTTTGGTTCACTTTTTATCATTTTCCTACACTGCACACTTTTCATAAAGTGAAGGTTACTACTTCTTTAACCGTTGGATCAATCTGAAATTTTAACAGCTGATTCTTAACACAAAGTTCTTGACTTTGACTGGTCGGATCTTGAATCAGAGCTCTGTAGTGAGAGCAGTTTTTATCGCAAAGTTCTTGTAGTTTTGTTGTGGACAACATTGACCTTTGTTGCTTGTTTGGTGCATAACTTTCTCTATAGTTAATCAATTAAGTTGGTTATTGTTGCATTTGATTCCTGATTCAATCATCTTTAATTTGAATATAAATACATAATTTTTGGAGTTTTACACAAGCTGCAGTTTTATTTCTAAAATACCAAATCGTTTGCATAATGTGTTGTTAAGTTGGATTGAATAAAATTATAAGAATGAGTTATTTTCAAGAGAGAGAGATGTAAGTGAGGATGTTGAGGCATGAAGGTGTGCAAGGCTATGATTCATGTGGGAGAGTGACGTGAATAAATGAGTTATGTGATTAGTGGTTTTTCTTGGTTTGTATGGGTTGCATGGTTATGTAGTTGAAGCGGTGGTTTGAGGATAATTAATTGTGTGTGATGTTGTACTGTGTTTGAATGAATGTCACTCGTTGGGGTCGTTGTATGAATGTATTATTTGAAAAGTTGATGGGTTTATGCTATGGAATTTTATTTACCATGCATGATGTGATGGTGAGTATTTTGTTGGCAATATGAAATTCTCATGTGTTGCATGTTGATAGTGTTTTGCCTTGCTTGAAAGCTCTTGGTGGAATCTAATGAAGATTTTAGATGAATGTGATGCTATGTTTGGTTTAGTATGATTGTTTGGATTTGGGGTTTGTGTGTTCAAACCAAGGTTGGATTGTGATCATAAAGTTTCCGTGTTAATTGAATGTGACGTTGAGTATTATTGGACATGTTTTATTTACGAATGTCTTTTATGAATATCATTGTTTATGGTTAGCTTACCCCTATTTGTTGTTTGTATGTTTGTTGTATGTGCGATGATTGTATAACGTATGTGTTATACAGGAGCAGATGATAATGCAGATACTTTTGGCATGGAGTAGATTGACGAGAGACTGGGGTGGACTCGGGAGTTTTTATAAGTTATTTAGTTGTTATAAATCAGATACTATAAATATGTAATTTTCTTTTATTCCAAATGTTATTGGAAGTTTTTGACAAAGTGGCGTTTTGAATTATGAAATTTAAATTAAATTATAATTTTTTTATTAATACTTTTTACGCCAAACGTGTTCATTTTCTAACTATCCGTGACATCCCAAAATTTGGGGTGTTACAGTCCCAAAATTTTACGCCAAGGAAATTTTTTAATTTGTTTGGTTTATTGTCACTAGCTGGGCTTGATTGATTCATTATCATGCTAGGTTTTGTGCATCCACGTTTTCATGCTATCATAGACCCAATTATGGTACCATAGGGTCTCATGCATATTGTCATCTAGATTAGTGTTGCATTCATGCTCTCATTCACGTTCACATTAGAATGCTTTAGATAATTTCAACTTGCATTTTCATAAGCTTATCTTGTATTTGCATACCATATCCGCACTCATTTTAGTGCTGCTGTTGTCACATATCTGGAATTTGCCACCACAGTCCAAAATTCTACATCATTTCTGCTAAATAGATTCTACATAATATAGGCATCTCACTTCATGTTTTCACTACAGCTAGGTCTTGATTTGGTCTATAAGTTTATTCTGCTATGAAAGTTGCGTTGCCTTCATGTGCATAAGTTGAATGTGGTTCTCCTTTCATTCATTTCTTCTACTGCATTTGTGATCTGTTTCTCTGCTGCCATTGTCCCATCTTCTTGCAGCCATATTCTGAACTCTACAGTGTATACCAGTGTATAAATTAATATAATTTTTGACACTATTTTTGGTCTGCAGCAGCATGTTCTCATGCCAATTTTGCATCCGCGTATTTTATTCATTTTTCCTCACCATTCACAAAGGTTCTTCATCACATTTATACATGTACATCCCACTGAGTTCATCTTTGCATTAAGTCCACCTGTGATAATGTTATTGAATATTCTATGTTGCCATTTGTTGAATAGTTATTGCCATCACATTAAGTTTCCAGCTTCATTCATATCTCATTCATCTAGATTCATTACATTTTCATCAATTATGCACTTGCATCCACATCCATGCTCTCACTTTTCCAATGCTAAGACCTAGGGTCTGTTGTCAGTTTGGTTGCTATTAAAATGCTGTCATGTTCCAATAGTTGATATAGGTTATGGTTTTGGGGGGTTTTTTTATTTCAACTGCAGGGTTTGTGGAATTTGCTTGAGTATGGTAAGTGTTGGTTCTCTACTAGCTTGCTAATTTTTTTGCTATCATCTGTTACTATGCACTCATAATATACATTCATTTCAGCCTATGTTATTATGGCAAAGCATTACAGAGGGAAACATTTGTTCACGTTTTTCATAGAGTTGCCACCATAAAATCAGCACTACAGATTGGTTCAATTTTGGATCATGCTGAACATTTTACAGCAGGTTTGGAACACATTGTTCATTCTGACTGATCGGATCGTTAATACGTTGTTTGACTTGGGAGAAATTAATTTCGCACTGTAGTAGTAATTTTATAGGTTTTTCATCTATTTGTTCTTCTCTATTTGAAAGTTTTGTTGTTTTTCTATTTGGTTAGGTGTTGGAACTAATTTGTGCATTTGATTGAGACTTATTTTTACTCTTGTTGATCATAGTGGAGCTATTTCTTTGTTTTGGACGACTCATGGTTTTTACCATTTGATTCGAGAAATTTTCTGCGTTAAAAATCTTGGTGTCTTTATTTGTGATTGTGGTGATTTATTATTGTTGTTCTTTGATATATAGTTGCTCCTTATAGATTCTTGCAAGTTAGGTGAAATTATATTTGCCACATTCTATGTTATATTATTTGTGTTGTTGTTTCCCAGTCAACATTTATTTCAATATAATATACATGTGTTTATATCAACATGTGTTTCTATTTAAAAAATTTAAAATAACCTTCATGTTATATATATATATATATTTTGTAGGGGACCATATTACACAATATGCCTACAGTTCACGTTGATAAAGACCTATGCATACACATTTCATTTTAATATAACATGCAAATGTTTATATATACATGTGTTTCTATTTAAAAATTGTAACGTCAATCTCATGTTGTATTTAATTTATACATGATCATATTACACAATATGCCTACATTTTACTTTAACAACGAGCAGTGGATACGCATTTTATTTTATTTTAATATAATATACATGTGTTATATCTACATATGTTTCTATTTAAAAATTTTAACATCAATTTCATGTTGTATATATTTTCTACGGGACCATATTAAATAATATGCCTACATTTTATTTTAATAACGACCTTGTATACACATTTCACTCTAATATAACATAAAAGTTTTCCTTGCATCAGCCATACATACACATCCAAATAACATATTAAGGTATTCCATACGTTCACAATAGCACACAAGCCATACAAATATGAAACGAAGTTGAAAATAGGCAGATTTACAGAAAGTACAAAAGGCCCTAGCTTCCCTTACCTGGAAAGAGCTAACAAGAGACTTCGACACCCACACAGTCGAGCACAATAGCCCTAAGAGTAGATTCTAGAGCTGGAAAGATAGTGGAATAGATTTTAAAACGAGCTTACTAAGAAACTCTAACTAGAAATGTGAATATATGACTAGAGAGGAGAGGTATGAGCTTGAGAATAACTTACATGGAGCAGGAAAACGAGGTTGAGTTACTTGACCAAGATCGGGACCAAACCCTAGCAGAGCACGATTGCTGTTTTGAGAGAGGGAAAGGGTTGTTTTTCTGAAAAGTGAAGAGAATGAGATGGTTAGGCAATTTAGGGTCTTTTGCTCCTTATGGTGTTTACTCAATCGTTCGCGTCGCATGAAACTCAATTTCAAAATATAAAAAACATAAAAAAAAAATTGGTGTCTACTCAACCTCTCACGTTGCACGACACTTATTTTCAAAATACAAAAATTATAAAAAATGTTTTTGGTGTCGACTCAGTCGCACACAGTGTATGATACTCATTTTCAAAAAGTGTAAAAATATGAAAAGAAAAATTTCAAAAATTAACAAAATCAAATCAACAATTCGGAAAATCTTTATGAAGAACTACATGATCCCTGATTCGGGTTCACCTCCAAAAATCAAATAATTTTCCAAATTGTCTTTCCAAAGAGTTATGTGATCCTGATTTTTCATTGTGAATGGAAATACGTAGGAGCGAGGTCAAACCTTGTTGGATTCACTTTCAAAAAATCATTTCCAAATAGTTTTTTCAAAGAACTACGTAGTCTTGATTTCTCATTTTTAATGAGAATACATAGGACTAAGGTTAACTCTTGCCGGGTCATTTTTACTCAAAAAATATTTTTGGTAAATAATTTCTTATTTTTTAGAAAAATAAATATTTTAAAACAAACACATCTTTTTGCAAATTTAATTATAGGTATGACCTTTGGATGGACGCAGTAGGTTACTAATACCTTCCCTACGCGTAACCGACTCTTGAATCCAAAATCTAGTTTTTGCGGACTTTGTTTTATCATTATTGTTTTCCATAGTTTTTCCGAATAAACTATGGTGGTGATTTCAAATCTCTATTTTCAAACTAATTTCTTCTTGGTTCATCGTTCCGTCACAATTTAGGTTGCAACAAATATCACTATTTCTTTCTGTATTTTTTGCTGCACAAATATTTTGCAATGCAAGATTCAAGGTGTGCACTACACAAAGAGCCTAATAGATTGAAGAAAATTATGATTCTATGATCATACTTGCTGCCTTACATACTACTGCATTGTTAGTTATAATTTGTACCACATTTTTTGGTCCACCTTCCATATTTATATCTCTCATGTGTTTGGCAATAAAATCCTTGTCCTTTATCTCACCATATTCATCTATTGATTTCAAAAACATTGGTTCACTATCATTGATAGCCATAAAATAGATAAGAGGTCTTCTTTGAGGGTTGCTCCACCCATCACTAACAATTGTCACACCTTTCTAGTTCCATGAATTTCTTATAGGCTGTAAAAGATTTTCTACATGACTTTTTCCTTTCTCAAGCAGAGGACCTCTCAATTTATTATATGATGGTGGTACATATCCACTAAGGTTAGCAGTATTGGCAGCAACCCAAATTTGATAATGTTGTCATTGACGCGAACAAATTAATACTACTAAACTATAGCAACATCAATATTGTTAAGATAGTAACCAACAAAATAGAAAAGATAAAGTTAACCCTAAGTCATATAACAATGAACACAAAATTGAATCCTAATAAATTAGTAAATATAAAAACTATAAAAAAGGGGTTAGTCAAATAAAATAATATTAGAAAAAGATAAAAGGATATAAAAATAATTATAAAGGGAATAAATTGATTCCACTACTTTTAAAATATATTCTTCATTGGTTATCTAAGAATTATCGTTTATCAATTATTGTCTTAGATTTTCAAATTAATTCATGTAAATTCTTAATTAATTTGTTGGCGTTCTCACTATTAACCAATATACATTCTCAATTAAAAGCAAGAACTTTGTAGATTAATCATAATAAATTTAACCAAAGTACATTCTCAATTAAATATTACTATTTCTAATCATGTTTATTCTTTTCCCTCTTATATCAACAATAAGTCTCTAATATCTAAAGTTTTTCTTAGCTAATTGCATTGTTTTAGGTAAGTTTAAGGTGTTATTTGGAATTATCAACTTAGAATTAGTTTATTTAGGTTTTTAGGCTAGCTTTACAAAAGTAGCTTAATTAGGTGATTTTAGCATATTTTTAGTATAATCCTTAGGAGTATTTATTAGTAGGGTCTAGTTTAATAGATTTAATAATTTCATAAACAGGTAATAGCATATTAGTTTAGTCTTTAATTTAGGTACAAAGGCTTAGAAGTAAAGTTGGTCTAGTTGTAGTATAGTTTAGTGTGACTAACATCTATTTTGCGATTTTTTAGTTTAATGCAGATAAAAGAATCAAGCATAGTAGTCAACTACGGTAGTTTCAAAACCTATTCTCCTCTCTCCCTAAGGCCCTTAACTTTACCTTAATTACGCTTAATGACATTAAAACAAAAATGACATTAAAAATTAAATTTTTACGAACGCCAGGTAGAGTTCCCATATACGAACATAGTCTGTATCGTCCCAAGACTACCAAACTCGTCAGCCAACAACTGAGGAGGGCAATCTATCTGGACCCATCCGTACTGGCCACAACCAGCACACTCACACCGACAACACTCGCCAACCCGAGCCACAACTCAAGGGTTCCTTGTGTTCATCCGCCATCCCGAGCCACAACTCAAGAGATGCTATTCCGAGCCACAACTCAAGGAATACCACATGCTTAACCCCTATCCCGAGCCACAACTAAAGGGATACGTTCCGAACCACAACTCAAGGAACACCAGCAATCCCACCTTTAAAGCATCACTAGACGCATTGTAGATCATACATACACAATCAAAATTCAAAGCTGCAGCAGTATAAATCGCTTAGCGGGGGACACGTGCCGCCAGGCGCTGCCAGCTCCCAGACCGCCTGGCGGGTGTCGCGTACCGCCAGGCGCACAACGCCTTATTTTTCCTCTCCCCACCGCGACCGCCGGGCGGAACCACTCCTGCCGCCAGGCGCACACAACCTCGAGACCTCACTGTTGTCTCGCTACCGCCTGGCGGTTCACATCCCACCGCTAGGCACCATGACAATACAACACTTTCTGGTTTTTCTGCCCATGTCTTATACAATTTCTTACCTCATTTCCACCTGCTCAATCCCCGGTATCATATAATTACGAGATTATTATCATTGGTGAGGTCCAATCCTCAACTTCTTAACTTGGTAGCAGCACCCATTCAATCATAACATTAAACTCCTCCCTTCTTAACTTATTAATACTCTTAGATTCTTTACCATTAAGTTGTTGCCAAGTCCACTACACTGTTTGAACTCTCATTCCCAATAATTGATCAATTCTTTAAACCCCCTTGCACCCAACTTATTCAATATTCAGAATCACTATTACCCCAAAATAAAGGAAGACCCCTAATATTTAATATCACTACCTCCTAAGGTAATTCTCCCCGTTGAAGCGCACGCACGACCCTTCAACCTGCAGCATCACTACCACTACGTTGGTGCCTGGCGGCAAGTCCCCCGTGCCGCCAGGCGGTGCTTACATTCTGGACTTTTTCCTAGATTTTCCCGCACTCATTGCCCGACCACTTTTCCATCTTCATGGATTCCCATTGCATACAAATCTAATCCTAGCACAATCATAACAATTCAGTATATACTTCCATTGATCACCAATTTCTATGTCCAATTCACAATAACACATTCCAAATTTGTGATTTCTGAGAACACACATTCAACCCTAACTCATATACACTGTTCCATTTATTTAAGCCTTTGATTAGGTGGTTATACCTACTGTTGGTCAACATTACCACTCTATAAGAATCACCACTGAATATTGCCCCGATCAGATTCCACCAAGAATTCCAGAAAACCCAAGAATGAGTCAAATTACCCCGCGCCACCTGGCGGTTCAACCAGTCCCGCCAGGCGCTTCATCAGCAACCCAGAAAATAGGTAAGACGCTTTGCATCGCCTGGAGGCCGGGAGTGTGCCGCCAGGCGGTTCCTCTTCCAGGAACCCAAAACACACGAAATAGCATGAGTCGCCTGGCGATGGTTCATCACCCGCTAGGCGGTTTCTGGAAATTCCAAAAACGCAGAATTATAAAGGATTTAACATTACACAAACAACCAATATACCACACAGTTACACATTATTAATCATATGCGTAAAAACTACGGAGTCCAGCTCCCCTAACCTGGTTTTCCTTCGCTTAAGCTTGATGATCGGAATTCCTCCCTACGCCAATAGTTCCCTTAGCCTTCTCACAATTCAGTCCCTAAAAATCCCTCTCAATCTCACAAGCTCTCAGATTTTCGTGCTCTCTCTCTAGGTATGTTTTCCAGCTTGCAAAACCTTCACTATTAACCTAATTTTACCTTTTAAAGTGTGCCTAAAAACTAACTAAATGCCCTAGAACGAAAATTAATTATTAGGTGGTGTTTTAATGTCATTCACCAACTCCTTAAGGCTATTTTCCAGCCACCACTCAGCTGCC
>Ga0214544_1009804_pt1 | contig 14673 bp, 10 predicted proteins | sample CNSS3metaG_FD_160074 | JGI IMG/M metagenome (GOLD analysis project Ga0214544, IMG submission 160074) | Root nodule microbial communities from cowpea collected in UCLA plant growth center, Los Angeles, California, USA - CNSS3 | ecosystem: Host-associated > Plants > Roots > Nodule | place: USA...
TGGCCTCGGGTGATAACCGAGGCCAAAAGGAGGTGCCTTTTGGCCTCGCCCCAATATGCCTCGGTTCTAAAACCGAGGCAGAATCACGAAAGTAACCGGGGCCAAAAGCCCTCACTGCACTAGTGATATATATAAATAATTTATAATATCTTATTTTTAAAATAGATTACTTAAGCAAAATTTTGAAAACTAGGGTATAAAAGTTTCCTTATATCTAGTCACTCATCTGTCTTTCTATTTATCAAATTTATTTATTTATTTTTATATTTATATTGTCGTTTTTTTTATTTATTTAAAAATTTTGATTTTATATTTTTAAATAAAAAATATCTAATCTTATCCAAATCCAATTAAGTGAATTAAGATTTAGATTTTCAAAATCCAAAAAATTATTCGATCCAAATTCAACTAAATGAATTAGGTTTGAAATATAAAAAAATACTATTAGTTTGAATTTGGTATAAATCTATTTAATTGACTTAAAACAATATGGATTTGGATTGTATGGATTTCATCTCAAACTTTGACTTTTTTTTTTTAAGTCTTTTTTATTAAAATCTTTTTTTTTTTGTATTCATTCAATTTAAACTTTTATACACTTATGATTTTATTGTGTCAATTCTTTTAAGCGACTAACAAATTATTAGATGAAAATCGTACGATATTATTTAAAACTTTGAATTCCTTGAAACTGTGATGTATTATTTATTTTTTATAAAAAAACAAAATATTTAAAATTTTCATCCTTTTAATAAGTTTTAAAATATTAGTTCTGTGAATTCAATATCTTACGCATATTTTTTTTTACATTTGCACAATAATAATATGTTACAACTTCATTTGTATCTATTTAAAATATAATCCTATAAAAAAAATCTTTGAAATGGGATTAAAATGTTAAACTTTTGACAAGTATTTATCCTATCAAATTTTACTAAATTTATATTTCATTAAAAATTTGAAAATTATTTATTTCTTAAATGAGTAAAATAACATAAAATTCACTTAAATCTTTCTAAATTATATAATATTAGATTTGTTTATATATATATATATTATTAAATTTAAAATATTGCACTTTAAAAATATATAAGATTATATATATATATATATATATATATATATATATATATATATATATATATATATATATATATTTGTTTAGTCCAGGCATTTATTTTTCTATATATTTCTTCTATATAACAAAATTTATTTATTTATCTTATTTATGTATTTAATCTATTTATATTTCTATCGATCTATTTACTACTATAAATAAATATAAAAGAGACAAATTAATGCAAATCTTTAATTAAAAATATGTCAGAATCTTCGGTCTCCTCTCAATTTTCTTTTATTTAATTTAAACTTTCATATTCTAATATTCTAAGGTGTAATTTCATTATTTTTTGGTCAAAATAATTTCAGTAGTTTTAAATCACTATATATTTTTAATGAAATTTAAAATGTTTTTTTGATATACTTTTTTATACATTTTTGTATTCCTAAAACGATGATCTTTTGAAAATTATACATCAGAGCCGCCACCGATCTCTATTACAGTAAACATTATCTACACCTTCCATTACAATTACCTGCCATAACCTAACCCACTCCCCACCTGACAATACCACCCCTCCCCAAACCCACAATTGGACCACCCCCTATATCTAATATCTCCAAACCAGCAACCCCCCACAAGATGCTGACAAAACTTGGCTGGCTAAGACCGCCAGGTATACCATGATAGGCGATGACCTCTACAAACATGGATACAGCCAACCGTTTCTCAAATGTGTCACTGCAGAACAAACGCAGTATATCATTAAAGAGCTACATGAAGGCCTTTGCGGCTACCATTCCAATGCACACACTATGGCCACTAGAATCCTTTGAGTCAGTTACTTCTGGCCGACTATAGAAGCAGACTACCAGGACTACGTCAGAAAGTGCAAACCATGCCAAAAACATGGCAACCTCATCCACCAGAAACAAGAACAACTCCATTCCATACTATCCCCATGGCCCTTTGCTAAATGGGGAATGGATATCCTCGGCCCCTTCTCCCCCAGCAAGGGGCAGGTGAAATTCCTGATAGTAGCCGTTGATTATTTCACCAAATGGATAGAAGCCAAACCACTGACCACTATCACAGCCCAGCAAGTCCAGCAGTTTGTGTGGAAAGATATTATATGCAGATATGGTGTTCCACATACCATCATCACCGATAATGGCCGACAATTTAAAGATTAGGAGCTAGCCAAGTTCTACACCGGTCTGGGCATCAAACACATAACAAGTTCCGTAGAGCACCCACAAACAAATGGACAGGCAGAGGCGGCCAACAAAGTGATCCTAGTAGAACTCCGCAAAAGATTAGATAGTGCTAAAGGCCGATTGCCCAAAGAACTGGTAGAAGTGCTATGGGCTTACCGGTGCACCCCTCAGTCATCGACAAACGAACTTACGGTGCAGACGCCATGATACCGGTCGAAATTGGCAAACCATCTTTGCGCCAAGAACTATACGACCCAACCCGTAACCATCAAAACATGGCTACTCATCTAGACCTCCTACCCGAACTTAGAGAAAAAGCCCAGATACGCAACTTAGCCGCCAAACAAAGAGCTGCCAAAAAGTATAACGCAAACCTATGTCCACGATCATTCGTAAGCGGAGACTTAGTATGGAGAATGGCCAGCAGTGCAAGAAAGAAGGATGGCAAGTTCTCCGCCAATTGGGACGACCCATACCGCATACATGAAGACGCAGGAGGAGGAGCATATCGCCTGAAGCATTTATCTGGGGAAGAAATACCCAATACGTGGAATGTGTCCCACCTTAAGTTTTACTTTAGTTAAACATGTATTGTATCTCATAAAAACACTTGCAACCCTGGATATACTCTTTTTCCTCACCTGGTCTTTTTTCCCTAAGGAGGGTTTTGGCTAGGGAGGTTTTAACGAGGCACCCCAGATTCAATGAATAATACAAAAGGTTCCCAACTTTACGACTACTCTTTATTTAACTTCTCATCATTCGTTTAAGTTCCCCACCCTTACCACAAGTAAGCGGCCTAGGTCGAACACCCTTAATTCGTGGTTAATTCGTTTAAGTTCCCCACCCTTACCACAAGTAAGCGGCCTGGGTCGTCCCTTAATTCGTGGTTAATTTGTTTAAGTTCCCCACCCTTACCACAAGTAAGCGGCCTGGGTCGAACACCCTTAATTCGTGGTTAATTCGTTTAAGTTCCCCACCCTTACCACAAGTAAGCGGCCTGGGTCATCCCTTAATTCGTGGTTAATTTGTTTAAGTTCCCCACCCTTACCACAAGTAAGTGGCCTGGGTCGAACATCCTTTATTCGTGGTTAATTCGCGACCTGGGTCAAACACCCTTAATTTGTAGTTAATTCGTTTAAGTTCCCCACCCTTCCATGTTCCCAGCCTTTTTCTCTCCTCCTCCCAACTCTCCCTTTCCTTCTTCCAAGCGGCTCTCTTCTCCTCGAACTTGTCGACCTTTCCCTGTAACTCCTCCAATTTTTCCCTACCTCCCTCCTTTATTTCCCGTCGATACAGAGGGCCAACACGACAGCTCAGTATCAACGCCTTACTTCCAAACTCGACCATCGTCCTCACAATATGATCCGCCTCTATACCATCAATAGAGTTGATGATGGTATCTGGGAGGTTGATCGCAATATCCTTTCTGACAGATATCTCCGGCAGCTCAATCAAGTCGGACTCCGGTCCCTTCACCCCGCTGACCCATTCCGCCCCACTAACCGACCCCACCCCGAGTAATGTCGCACTTACCTTCTTCACACCCTTCCCCTTGCCAGGTTGAGGCAGCAACTCGACCTTCCTCTTGGTCCCGTCGTGCACGTGTACCTCGACCAACGATTCCTGCAGGTTGGGAACATCAGTCTTCCCGGCTGCCTTGGCCTTAGCAGCCATTTCTTTCCTCAACATCTGGAAGAGCGCCAAATTCTTCTTTCCCGATTGCGCCATGTGCCCTACAATAACATATCAAAGCCCGGTTAAAACAACTTAGAATCATTAACACAATTTAAGTAATAAACAGATACCTTCAATATCAATAATTGGGTGCACCGAATTATAAACTCTAACTAGACCCTTAGTGGGCAACTTATCAGTAAACTTCATCAAGGTCTCGACCACCTCCTTATCCCCAGTGACAACTCGTTGGTGCCCATATCCTTATACCAATAGGGGGTTCCCGTCCAGCTAAACAGGAACTTCGTACTCCGATCTGCGTTCAAGAAATGGGACTCGCCCTCTTCCTTCACCACAACTTTAAAGTATCCGTCCTTAAAATTCTTGAAGGACTGAGAGAATGTGTCCAATCTGTTGATGCTGGGACGACTTATCAGAGATAGCCAAGTAGTCGGTTGGCGGGGCCTAGTATCGTAGAAGTATAGAAATGCATAAGGAGAAGGCTGCAGATATAGGGATTGGCACAAAACGTGGAAGGCTTGCATATAAGCCCAACTATTGGGGTGCAGCTGTGTAGGTACAACGTTCAGCGCATGCAACACACCCATGGTGAAGTCGTCCAGCGGCAACCGCACATGTAGTTGAGAGAAGTGGCACATGTACATATAGAAGAACTTTTCGGTTCCCCCTTCTTGCCCATGGCATATGCAGTCGATGGCGCTCACCCGTTCCAAGGAAACAATACCCCCGCTTACACCTTTCGCGATAACATGTGTACAATTTAGCTAGGAGTTCAACATACGAGACCACTGAAATAAGGACGACTGATTACGAACGTCAGCAGCCATCCACCCGTAGCCGCCCTTGGCCAGCCAATTACTCTCCGCTAACTCCTCCGGAGGGTCTTCTCGAACCTCAGTCACCATCTCCATAGTGATTCTGCCTACCATACCCCCAGAACTGGTGCTCTCCTCTTCAACATGTCTACCTCTACTCCTCCTAGACTCTATACTCTCACTACTAGATGTAGACAACGACACGCTATCACTACTAGACATATCTTTTCTTTTTTCTGGAAAGATGACGGCTGGAATTAGGAACAAGTCGGACACGAAAACGCACACAAGATCTCTAATTGGAAATTCTTGCGAATGAACCAACAAACCCTTACTCGTTGTAAAATCCACATTTATAGGCCAGAATCCCAAACGGTAAAACCCCTTCCCGCCAAAATAACAACCCATACCAATCGACACAATCATTCCAAAAGACATGAGTGTTAAAAATGATGGCGCAAAAAACCCCTTTGATTTGACCCCTGACATCCCTTCACCTGCCATAAACCCTTTCTCACCTTTAGCCTTAACATTGTTCATCACACTTAAAGGCTGGGGGACTGGTGTACCACACCTAGCCGGTCCCACTAGCATATTAACACATATCACCCTTGACCGACACCTATGTCAGTCAAGGTTGGGAGACTAGTGTACCACACCAAGCCAACTTAACAAAATAATAATAAAACGATCACCATACCTATACACCAAAGCATTCAAGTAACCGGCCTAGGCTGGGCCGACCTAAGCCTAGCCGGCCTAAACCGGTAACATAAACATCCAGAGGAATAACCTGCCTAAGACAGCATATGAACAACACCAACCGTCAAGGGAAGTAGTCGGTTTAGGCCGACTACCTTAGTACACTTAGCAAAAACCCCCCCTTATATTCAATAAGTCCACAGTAATCAATCTAAGGGCCTGGGTTAGGGTTAGGCCCACTTACAGCCCAAACTAGGGCCCAAGCTAAGGCCCGACCCATGGCATAACCACACAATTAATACTCTATAAATACACGTGGACCCTAGTAATTAAAGGTACACATTCATTACTCCATTAATCACCTGATTTGACTTTTTGAGAGCTTTAATTGACTTGTGCTTCGGAGTCCCTTCTGCAGGTAACCCTTCCTAGGTCCAAGCAAACATGTATCAACTGGGAAAAGACCAACTAAAGAGATAGCGGACTGCATAGGTAAGGTGACGCTCATGCCTAACTTATCTTGTTTGTTATCTGCAGGAACACAAGATAATATATCATGTTTTATTTTTGTATAATTTTATATGTATAGAATCTTCTAAGATTACAAGATAATACATCATATTTTGTTTTGTTTAGTTTTATATGTATAGAATCTTGGAAGATTACGAAATAATATATCGTGTTTTATTTTTGTTTAATTTGGTATGTATAGAATCTTGGAAGATTACGAGATAATATATCATGTTTTATTTTTAATTAATTTTATATACATAGAATCTTCGATGATTACAATATAATATATCATGTTTTATTTTGTTTAATTTTATATGTATAGAATCTTTGAAGATTACGAGATATTATATAATGTTTTATTTTTTATTAACTTTATTTACATAGAATCTTCGATGATTACAAGATAATATATCATGTTTTATTTTGTTTAATTTTATATGTATAGAATCTTGGAAGATTACGAGATAATATATTAATTTTTCATTTGTTTAATTTTATATGTATAGAATCTTTGAAGATTACAAGATAATATATCATGTTTTATTTTTGTTGAATTTTATATGTATAGAATTTTTGAAGATTATGAGATAATATATCATGTTTTATTTTTATATGTATGGAATCTTGGACAATTACAAAATAATATATCATGCTTTATTTTGTTTAATTTTATATATATAGAATTTTTGAAGTATATGAGATAATAGAATCTTCTGATTGAAGTATATTACTATACTGATACGTAATATATTTTTCATATTATAAAACTAGACTTAAAAAAAACAATATGAATTTAAAAAAATAGATATTATTTATCATTTTAATTAATTTTCTTTTTGAAAGTTAGATTCTTGATAGGAGCGAAGCACTATGATAGAAACATTAACATAAGACACTTAAGACATTTAATGTTCAAAGTCACTTAGAAATATTCTCATATGATTATGTTTGCAATTTTAATTCACGAAATGTCAATTAAATACTTTTTTTTGATGATTTATCCATCTATTTTTGTACTTTTAGAAATTAAATGAAACATAAAAGGTTTTCACCATCTTCTATTCGAGTTGAAAGCCATGATTCCAAAAGTTATTTTATTATTAACTATATCAATTATACATAGTTCATATTCTCTTGTCTAATGTGTGAATATATATAGTTATTCTATATCTTGTTGTAAGATTTCATGTTTCTACTATTGTAACGATCCATATTTGTTTTTTCTAATACTAAAGAGAAAAGTGATTTTAATGTTGTAGCAATCACATATGAGTTATTGGACAACAAGGGTAACATTTTGGAAGTTGAAAAGTTACACTAATGAATGTGTTGTTCTATTAAAAGATAATTCTCAAAATCTTCTCATCAACTTTACTAATGCAACTGAATCAGGTTATTCTCATGAAAACAAATGAGGTTGAAAAGTATATTTTCTCAAGGTGATTTTAGGGTTTTTACATTTTTTAAATTTTTAATAAACATGATGATAATTTTTTATTTTTAATAGTCTTTGTCAGTCATTTTCTTTCTTTTTTTTCTATTTGTATTTTGAGTTGATATTGTATTTATGAGTTCATTTTGAAGAAAAAGAATTATGTTCATAGAAAAAAATTGTGAAATTGGTCCCTTGTATCGTAATGCCAAAAAATTTATTTTTAAGTTTGTTGCAGAGATGTTTATCATTAAAAAGGTTTTAGAAACTTTAGAATTAAATAATATTAACGATATGCTTGTCTTACCACTACAAAAAAAGTTAATATTTGTGACAGTTAAAATTACAAATTTTAGCGGTTAAAAACTGTCACAAATAAAATTTCTGACGTTTAAAAAACCGTCAAAATTACGCATGTCAAAAATAGATTTTGACAAAAAAAATCTAACTGCTGGTATTGCTGTCAAAAATGAAAAAGAAATTACTAGCAGTAAAAAACCGCTACAAAATTTACTTTTTTTTTTTATATTTTATCATATTTTGACAGTTAAAAACTGACACAAAATATATCAGATTTTGACGATTAAAAACTGCCACAAAATATATATCACATTTTTTACAGTTAAAAACCGCTACAAAATATATCACATTTTGACGGTTAAAAACCACCACAAATTAGATAATATAAATTAGGTACATTTAAGCTCATCTTTCAAGCATAAGTATAAAGTGTGAATAAAGAACTTGATACAAGCTAATGAAATGAAATGATAACTTTCTTTGCTATATATGTCTATAAACAGTAGATAATGTTTAATCAACATAAAAAAAAGGCCACATGCATTTAAATTTGAAGTATTTTCCTATTCACATACTGTTGGTTCATCGATTTCGCATCTCTACAAAAGCATATATACTGCGATATTTATGAAGTTCTCTGTAAAGGTATTCATCAGTGGCCTCAAGACAAGCAATCCTTTCCTTAAGACATCATCTGCATAAATAAATTGCTTTCGGTTTTCGTTACAAATGATGATAGTATATTATCATACAGAGCTAATACGTATGGTATGAATACTATATGATATATAATATAACCAATAGATATATAGTATATCGGTGACAAGTAGAGAGACACTATTGTAAAACAAATTTACACTTCAATCAATAACCCTAAAATCTTCATCTAAGTGAAATAATTCCAAATACAACCTCTTTGGCTATGTAAATCACCATGCAACTTTCACTTTTCAATAAGAATGAAACAATCTATTACTTTGTTTTTCCATTATATTTTTTCTTACCTTTCCTCCTTAATCCTTTTCTAAGCTTGACGAGATTTTATAAATTATGGATATAGGAAAATTAACCATCACCAATTAGAATTCTCATTCAATATTTTACTGTATATATATAAGATTTACCTGCACTTGTAATTGTAGTGACTTCAAATATTCAATTGTTTCATCTAACATTGAAGCTTTGAAGCTTTGTCAGACTATCAAATTCAGAAAACAAATAAAATTGAAAGAGCTATTAGAAGGCAAGTAAAACAAAAATAATGTCATGCAAAAAAAACAGGAAAAATAAGTACTGGGAAAAATAAGTACCAAATTGAGCTTTGCTGAAAGGTATTCTTCACCCATATCCTCATCTGAAGAGTCATTGGTGGTAGAAACAGAGTGGAGCTTGTGCATTTGTTCAAATGTAATTGTGAAAATGGCATAAAATACATATTAAATACTAAACAAAGAGTGTGTATTTTTTCGTAATACTCTAAACCAAGAGTGTATAAATCTAAGAATTCCCCTATCATATGTCCTGTTGCTCCCACCACATTGATAAAAACACTAATTGATAAGAATTTGTTGTAAAACTATATAACCTATCATGAATCAAAAACAAAGTAAACAATATAATTCAACTAGTATATCTACAACTGGAATATTCAACTCCTCACAGATAACCTTCTGAATCTTTAGATCCTTATCGTCAACAATATAATGCCACCTTGCATAGCCATGCCTTAACAGAAAATAATCAAGTTAATAGAAGTTACACCATTGCAGCACAACAAAATATCTTTTCCCAAACCAAATTCTTGTCTTACAAATCGTCAAATGAAATGGAAATACCAATACAAATTTATGGTATTCAAGCCTGAAAAACTCTTTCATGGTTTAATAACATGGAACTTGGAACATCTTTCCCAGTAAATTGTTTAAACTCGGAGAGAGACAAAGGCAGGGAAAATTATCTGTTAGAACTTTCTTTAACACGGCTTGCAGCAGCACTAAATCATGAACCTCCTTCCATATCTTTCTACCTTTCAAACGTGGATGGAGTGGTAAGATATCATCTGAAAAAAGTTATGTTCCAGGATTTTCTAATGTAAACTTCACCTGTCATTCCACATTCAAAGATAAAGAACACTTTCATCACCTACAGGTAATACTAACTTCCAAAACATAAACTCATTTTTAAACTGACACGAGATATCATATAAATAATGCCCGAATAGTATCTAAACACAAGCAATACATATACACTATTTTTACCATGATCTGCCACTATTTTAGAATTCATATGGGTTCAAGATCAGTAGCACTAAAAACAATCATAACATTAAATTATGAAAAAAGTAAATGGAAAATGTCAGATTAATACTCCTCGATTTCTTCATAACTCTTGTGTTTCATCCTAGAAGCAAACTCTTTCCAATCAAAATCACTAAAACCAAACATGTAATTGATTCGCCAAATCAGATTAACAACAAATATTTGTATGTAATAAGAACTTATTTTAAAAACATCTCTTAAGGTTGATATAACCTCAAAACATGTGGCCTTAGTAATATAATCATCTTTGTTATAAGTTTTATCCTGCAACACAAAGTAAAATTTGATAAGAGAATAGATCATTTCACAAAAATGTATCAGTTTAACAGAAAAAGAATGAAAGAATGAGGACATGTCATTGAGTGATGATATTTGTAGAAATCCATTGATGTAGACATTCAAATATAAGAGTAACTCTTGACACATCTAACAACATCAGATAAGAAGCATTACAAATATTGAATCGAGACTGATATTATTTTACCTTCTAATTTGCACTTCAAAGATCCCGTTGTGCTATTCGAAGAGCTTCGTGAAGAGTATTTTGTGACCTCTCAAAGTTAAGCCTGTCCTCTCTCTCCTTAACAAGAGATTCTACGGCTGCCTAGTGTTTTCAAAGATAATAAGTATAAATTATTATCAAATATAACCTTTCCCTACCATTTTGCTCCAAAGATTCACCCATTAAATTCTGCTGACTTGACTTGAAAATCTCACTTTTCTCTCTGATTCTTCCTTCACTAATTTGTCCTATAAAGAAGTACAATGTTGTCTCATTTCAACAATAATTGAGTTTAGTTCATCTTCCTTCATTTTGAGTAACAACTCTACAGTTAAATGAATCAAACTGCATTAGTCTAGGAACTTGATAATGGTTTTTCAAACAAAGAATAGAAAGCAACATAAATATAAAAATTGCCAAACCTTAACATCTGTCTCTCCAATTGGCATAAACTCCTCATAAATGTAGGATCCTTCACGCCTTACTCTTCTCACGTCTGTGTGAAATTCACTGGACCTATTTCCAACATAAGATAATGTTATACCCAAAATAGAGACCTGCATGATTTTAGACTAACTTCAATATTATTTTATATTAACTATAAAATATTATATTTTTAATATGAGAAAACAAATAATTAAACAAAATATAGTTAACACAAAAATTAAATATATTGACTTAATAAAAAGTTTGAATACTTAATAAAAAGAATTTATTTAAGATTCAAGTAAAAGTACTTAAATTTACTAGAAGTTTAAACTTAATTAATTCTTTAAAAGTTAATAATTTTCATTGTTTTTATTTATTGTGGCTTAAATATGTTTGTTTTACTCTTTCTTTTATATGTGATATTATTTAAAAAATTAGAGATCGAGAAACACAACTTTCATTATTAGAATCAGACTTCCCCAAAAACATGACTCTGCTACCAAGTCACAGTTTCTCTTTTGGATTGTATGATAAAAATCTTTTGGCTCTAGCTTACCCTTCTGTTGTTGGTTGTGTGCTTTGTATGTGTGGTTCTCTCTTTTGTGATGATCATCAACTTGTTGATGTGAGCAGATGCGAGGAACACCTGTAGCCAACAAGGAGGCGATGGTTCCACTGCTTAGCCATATGGGCTTGATCTTACTATTTTGGGCTTATCATTTAGGGCTAAGGCCCATGTATTGTTTTCTCTTAGGATTTATTTAAGTTGTTATTACTCTCTTACCTTACCTTGTATCCGGCATCATGGTGTGCCTGTGTTATTATCCTTTAAGTACTTGGGTTAGCTGTAGGAGTGACATTATACTCCGTGGACCTTGCTTCTTTTATTATATTGTGTGACATTTCCGTTAATTAGCTTTATTAATTAAATGGGGTGTTACATTTATGGTATCAGAGCGGTCATTCCTTAGGTTTGTGGACTTGGATGTCTGTTTAGCTTTCTCTGTGTGTTTCTGAGCACTCTTACTTAAATTCTTGTCTTATTAAACCTAACCAAGTGATTTCCTGTGTGCCAGTGAACGATGGCACCATCTTGTAGGACTCCGCAATCCTCCCAAGGCGATATGTGTAACGTCCTAGCCGGAAATTACTTATTAAAATAAAACAAAAATAAAATTTAATAAAACAACCTCATTTATCATTCAAATATTTCCTAAAACGCGGGAAATATTTAAAACCTTAAGTTCAACGCGCCAAAATAGATAAAATAATTCGCATTAATATCATTAAAATATCCAGGTTCTTGGAGATTGCCCTTCAGGATCAAAGATAAACCTGCAAAATACATCAAAGAGTTTCAACACAACTATATTATCCACAGTGAAACAAAAAGGAAAACAACCCCTAGTAATTAGAATAGAAAAAGAGTGTCCCTGAAATCCCTTAGGATTTGCATGATAGGACAAACAAACAAGCAGATGATTAAAGTCGGGTTCATGTTTTGCCCATGTTGTTGCTGCCTTTTCTATCATTTTTCTTCACCCCACTGCTTATGCCATTGCTCCTTAATGTATAAGTCTTCCCTAGGCATTAAGACAAAAGGGGAGGGGTTAGTAAGTGTTACCAATGAAAATGCAAAATCATGATGTGAATGGGAACAACAATTTAACGCATTATCATCCCCTTTAAGGATTTCATCTTAACCATGCATGTCAGGGGTATGAGGACAGACTCCTTCTCGTGTTTCTCTCTTTGTTCTTCTTCTTCTTCTTCTTCCTTTTCTTGTCGCTCTTTCTTCTTTTTCTCTCTTAGCTCATTCTCTTTTATTTCTATTAGCCCTTTCTTCCTTTGTTCCCTCTCCAAATTTTCCACTTGTCTTGCTTTTTCCAACATCTTAAATCGTTGGAGTCTCATTTGTACTCTCACCTCTATTGCTCTAACTCTTTCTTTGAGCTCTTCCTTTTGTTGTTCTATTTCTCTCATCTCTAGTTCTTTTCTCTCTTTTAACTCTCTCTCTTGTCTTGCTTTTTTCCCACATTTTCTTTAGTGTTCTTTCCGCATTTTCTCTCTCCCTTTGTGCTTGTTGTCCTTGTTTGACTTCGAGCTTTTTTCTAACACTCCTATTCACCTCTTTCAAGTACACAATGTAATCTTGTAGTTCCTAAAGAGTCATGTACTTGGTGTTCCAATTAGGACATTGATAATTTTCGTGTCCATAACCTTCACACTTGGTGCACCTAATAGGGCTTGTTTTGTCTTTTGTCAATGATCTTCTATCTTCATGTTGCTCCCTTCTAAGATTCCCAAGTTTTCTATTCAACTTGATAATTCTGGACACAATGAAGTTGATATCTTCTATCAAGGTCAAACGTGTATGGAATATTCTGGAGTGCTCAAAATTCCTAATTCTTGCAGTGAAAGAGAGGAAACAAGAACTAACACAACACAGTAAGTGGTTAGCAAAAGAAATGTAGATAAAGTTATCAAATGGGCCTCACCACTCCTTACATCCTCATTGTCAGTTTGGCTCATAATAGTGATGCTCAATAGTATATATCATAAAGCAAAGCCAGTAAATGGAAAAATGTGTTACAAGTGATTACTATCAATCAATGGCTAATATTATTTGTTTTCACAACTAGGATCTATTTCAGCTTTGAAGTTCCCTTAAATGCACAAAAGAGTTTCAACTCATCAATTTTAAATGTGATAGGTACTTAGATTTTTCCAAAATAACATCATGCTATCATAGCATTTTATTTTTCAGAACATAATTTATTTTTCAAAAATGAAATTGAATTTGATAAGTAGTAGTATCAGGCAACAAAGGTTAAGAAATGAAATTGAATTAACAGTAGGCAAAACTCACATTAATTTTGCTGAGAAAAAGTTCCTTTAAAGTTATAGGCTAGAACTTCATGGCATCATAAATTCCTATCTCTGCATGAAACAATTTAAAGTTAGAATCATTTAAAGTTAGGTTCAATTATGAGTCCTAGATTCTAAGCATTTGAGCTATATGGTTCGATCTAAGCATAATTTCTATCAGCTTTTAATGGTATAACTCTGTTCCTGCAGAGAACAAATAAGATGAGTTAGGCACAAGTATCACCTTACCCATAGTCCACCATGATAAAGGATTATCTTGCTTCCTTTTAGAGTTATGAATATGGTGAAGTTGTTTAAGAAAGCTTTTTGAAAATTCCCACTAGACATTAAGATAGCATGCTATCTAGATGTGAAGGTTCATTTCACAAGCTCATGAAAGGAAGAAGAGAGTTGGATCTAAGCTTAAACACACATGGCAATAACAACACTTAAAGAGGAAAATGAAAGAAGAAACAATAAAAATGGAAAGCATAGAAGATGAAGAATGGAAGAAACACGCCACTCATAGGGGGGATCTAAGCCAACCAAGCCCTAGAGATAAGTGATGGTGCCGCCACTTGCAAGCAAGATAAGGCAAAGGTGAGTTCACTTCTAGGAAGGAGAGCTCACAAAAATTGGTGGTTGAATGCACAAAGTTTATAACAAAATGATCAACCCTTTTACAAGACAAAGAGCACCCTTTAAATAGGAGTTCATAGGGGTCCTTTAGCAAATACAAAAACATGAAAAAGGATTAACTAACAAACCCTAAACCTAATGTGAGAGTGAGTCTTGGCCAAGTGAAGGGAGATGATTGGT
>Ga0214544_1009807_pt1 | contig 14668 bp, 5 predicted proteins | sample CNSS3metaG_FD_160074 | JGI IMG/M metagenome (GOLD analysis project Ga0214544, IMG submission 160074) | Root nodule microbial communities from cowpea collected in UCLA plant growth center, Los Angeles, California, USA - CNSS3 | ecosystem: Host-associated > Plants > Roots > Nodule | place: USA...
ATAATTATAAAATATAAATATATATATATATATATATATATATATATATATATATATATATATATATATAAATATATATATATAAATATAAGAAAAAATTTGGGGGCCATGGCCCCTATACCTACACTAAGGTTCGATACTGTAGGTGGCCAAAGTCAAATGAAGCTTCACTCGACAGACAAACGATATAATATGAAAGATGATCATACTTAGGGAGCTAGTGAGGTTAACTCTGTCATGACTGGATGAGATATGTGACTTCCATTTGATAACAAGTTGTAATGAGACGGTGGTAAGTATGACAGGTACAAAATTTCATGTGTCCATTCAATACACTGGTTTTTCAGAATTGAGATCTGTATTCATTTTGTTGTTGATTCGCTTTGGAATGATGATTATTTTAACCATTAGGCTGAGGCACGTGGGCTGATAATTGGTATTTGAATTAATGGATGTGAACTAATTGTATTTTTTGTTGATTCATGTAATGAAATGTATTGTTGAATGGGTTATTGGAATTAAGTAATGGAGTTGTATAAATATAAAAAAAAGAAGACTAAGTTAAGAATTGGTTTCTAGCAAAGATATGTTTTGATAATCTTTATTATAAGTTATTACGGTTTCCATATTAAGCTTATTATTTAAAATGCATTATTTGAGTTTTTATGTTGGTCTTCAAAGAAAATAGTCACTGAATCAGTATTTGTGTAGTAATATATGGAGAAATAAGATGAGATGATTCAAAAGCTTATTTTTTTTTTATCAATATACTTCAATATTATTCACAATTAGTTCGATATATTACTGTTTTTGGTATATTATTGCTCATCATTTGTTTTATGCATTAGCTTAACCTTGCACGTGTGTGTGTTTTTCGTTTTCTTTCTAATGTGATGATCATTTATATTTTTTGGAAACAATGTTAGGAGTTGAGGGTGACAGTAGTGCAAGAACCGGAATGAGAGACTCAAGAATTAGTATAAGAGTATCCTAGATAATCCATTTTAAAATAAATATATTAAGTTCCTATTTATATTTTGAAGTAGTTATAAATTTGTTTTTAATGTATTTTGAAACACAATATGATATAGTTTTAAGAAATGTAGTATGAATTAATTCATCTTCAATTATTAATATCACAAAGACAGTATGATTATTGAGTACTTAAAATATATATATATATATATATATATATATGAAGAAATTTGGAATATTTACTATTATTACATTTACAATAATAATAAATTTACAAATTATTATTTTAATAATATTTTATAAATATATTTATTAAATTTTGGAATATTGACAATTAATTTATTATATTTTTGTTTGACTATGAATTCCACATTTTTTTATCAACTAGATTAAATTTCTCTCATAAAACTTTTGGTATGAAATGATAGGACCACAAGGTTAGAAGGAGAACTTTATAAATGAATTTAAAACGTGAAAAAGAAAAAGAGTAGGTACGTGGACTGCTGCATTATTATCAAAATTGAATCTCAATGTATCAATTTTCCGTATCCTAAAAAGAGAATATATTAAATGCAAACAAGTTTCATTGAAAATAATGAAAATAAAATAAATATACACACCGTTTGATTAAAAAAATAAAAATAAAAACAATAAATCTCATCATATTTTAAAATTATATTTTAATATATAATATTAGAAAATAAATTTTAAATTAACTCAATCCTAAAAAACCGTGTTCCAAGTTTGTATCCATAATAAAAAAATTTAGATATTAATAGTAATTTAAAAATTAATTTCTAACGATCAACAAATCTTATTAAATATGTTTTAAGGCTAATTTCAAGTCTAATTTATCCTCCCCAAACTATTTATTCCAAAGTAACTAAAATTTATACCCATTCTTATGTTATAAATTCGAAAACTCTAAATTGTAATTTTTTAAGTTTTATTTTGTTTATTACTCCTCGAATTCATGTCCAAAAACAGAGTGTGTTGAAAAATGGAAACAACCATTGGTTGATCGGAGCTGTCCCGTGAATAGAAGCACGTGTTTTTGTCAGCCTACTTGTCACTTCGTGAAATGGACTTGTCTTCCGCTTAATTATGGCTAACAACCTTTTTCCACTCTCCTCACACAACAATTTTTTTTTCTTGTCTGTTATTAAAACATGTTTATCTTTTAATTATCATATTTTTGCTTCTAGAGTTGAGATTAACGACCTATTTCGATAAATAGCTCTAAGTTTAAATGACTACATTGCATTTTGTTTAAATAATTTGCAATTCAAAATACGATGATTGATCATTTTTAATGCTTTCATTTCTATTATAGGTATTACCTTCGTATTTTATTACCATTTAAACGCATTTGGAACTTTATTTGTATTTTTGTTTTATAATTAGTAAATTAAAATTGAATTTGAAGTATAAAGGTGAAAATTCATCTACCATTGGCTTGTATGAAAACAATTTTTAAGATATAATATCACTTTACCGCTTTACATATGGAACAAACACCTTAATTATTTGTTTAGATGGATGGAAATGTTACACTTTTTTTTCATTTGTTTGACAGAAAAATCGAAATGACATGATAGCATCTAATTTTGTAGAGTTTATGAAAGTTACTTCTATTTCAAATAAAAAGCCAAAATAAAAAAAATGTTCATTTTTTATTTGTGTTGAAAGTCTCCTATAAATTAAAGATAAAAACAATTTATTATATATAATTGAATACAAAAGTTGAAATTGAATTGTGTTTAAAATTTATTCTTAAAATGGCATAACAATGATAAATTTAACTAATTTAAAGTTCAACCATTTATTTTTTAAATTATAAATACCATTTTTTAAATAGTGAAAAATTATAATAATTATTATATTACAATAGATTAAAAAAACTATTTTCATACTTGTTATATATAACGTATTTATTTACACTCTTTCAAACAAAAAGAGAAAATATTATGTTCTATTTACTTGTTTTCTTTCCCACATTTAATCCAAACCAAGCAACATATTGTTAACTATTCGTTTTACATGACACATATTTGTAACACTTTATTTGTATTTTGTTTAGAATACAATATTCTTTAAGTTGTAAAGAATCAATACGAACACCAAAAGAAAACTTTTGATTATTCGCAACAAATACATATCCAAAATTTTAATTTAAGGCCCCTTGGTAGTAAATTTAAAATATTAAACATAAATTATGATAAATAAAAGTACATAAGTATTTAAAGTTGAGACACGCATCAAAGGGCATCATTCGATAAAAATGTTACAGCATTTGAATTAAAATATCCTGATTAACGTCTCATTAATTATGTCAAATTTATTAAACCAATTAATAAATAGATTCATAGATGAGAAAATAATCAATTGCAATTTAGAACATTAATAATTTTTTTAGAAAAAGACAAACACCAATAAATATAAAACTAAAGTTATGCTTGTTCTTTAAATAAATAAATAAATAAAATATTAAATGTGAAATTAATAAATATTAATTCATATACCGGTGAACACTAGAGAAGTATAAATTTTCCTAGAGAGATTTGATAGTATTTGATTAATAGAAAATGGTGATATACCAAATTGTTTTTATCGAAGTTCTGATAAATTAGTTGGGAATAGTTATTTGGCAGTGAATAACTAAACTATGTATGGAGTGGAGGGGCGGCGAGTGTGGATTCCAATTTCCACTCATTCTTTGACACCCTCCTAACTCTCTTTTGTCCTTATCTCTTCCCTATTTTCGCCATCTTAAAATTAAACTCTTTCTTCATTATCTCACGTATAATTAATTATAATAAATAGTAATACTTGAAAATAATAAATAAAAAAAATAATTTTTTATATTGATAACATGTCTGAGACCACATCCACTGTTGTCTATTAGTATTAGTATAAAAAAACTCAGCAATTCCAGGCACCACACAACCTCCCTCTGCTGCCACCATTCTTGTTGCTGGAGATTTCAATTCCTTTTCTCCAAACTCAACTTGGGTGTATGTGATGGCGCTCAATATCTCTTCTCCGGCTGAAGTCAAGTCCCTTTTCTTCTCTGATTCCTTCAAGTCTAATTGTCTCACAGCAAAATTCCCAGGTTCTTCTTCTCTTCCTCTGTTCATTTAAACCATCTTTCCTTCCTCCTCTCTTCTGGGAATGTCAAAGTTAACGACTTTATGCAGAAACTCCCTCCCCATTGAATTATTGATTTCTTTTCTTTCCAGAAATTATGCTATTTTCTGGTCCTATACTGTTATAAACGACTTTGTTGATGTTACGGTGATTTTTTGTTTTGTGGAATGGCAATATTTTTTTTTTTTGGAAAGGCGATATTTGTTTGTTGTGTTATGTTTTGATGTCAATTGATGGAGCATGCAAGGTTTGACTTTGATGGTGTTTTGAATTTGATGCTCAGGTGGTTTTGCTTTTAAAAGAAAAGATGGCGGAAGGCGAGTTAATTGCTCACTGCAGGCATCACCACCACCGCCACCAGCCTGGCCGGGACGAGCGTATCCAGAACAAGTTGGCAAGACTTGGGAGGGACCAAAACCCATTTCTATTGTGGGATCTACTGGTTCTATTGGAACTCAGGTATTGGTGCTAATGAAGTCTCCCTCTATCATCATAATCTGTACTAAGTAATATTAGAGTTAATGGCTAATAATAGTCTTTTACAAACATCTGGGTCAAAAGCTAGCTTAAAGAGAGGCATTTGGGGTTAGTCTTATAAAGAGTATTCGCCATTCGGATTTTATTCCTAACCAATGTAACAAATCTTAACATGCAAGATGCTGTTTGCTTGCAAACATTTGTTGGAAATAATTTTATATTTTGTGTTTCTGTACTCCTGTAAATCTTCCAAATGAATATTCGATTTTTTTCGGGGTGTTATAGATAGATGGATGATGTTTGCCCTTTGTAGATGTAGCTTAACTTGCCTTTGTCTCATATTTTTTGATGTAGTGTATCTTTTCCCCTGTATGCTTTTGTAGACTCTAGATATTGTGGCAGAGAATCCAGACAAGTTTAAAGTTGTGGCACTTGCAGCTGGTTCAAACGTTACTCTTCTTGCAGACCAGGTAATCACTGCACTCCCAGCATGGAATGGAACTGTGGATTGATTTGTGTCTATCTATGACCAGATTTAAATCTGAAATTTCACAACCTCAGTGGATTTACTTGACCAATTTAATCACAAAGCTAATTTACAACTGTAATTGTCGTCACATTAGTTGCAATGAGGAGGATCTTCCTGGTTATGTTTTCTAATAATTCAGGTGCAGCAGGCATGTTGTTCTTTTGCATTTATGTACGAAGGGAACCAATGAGTTCATATCATACAAAACAAAAGTATCTTAAAACTAAATTAACTACTATGGTCTAAGGTTCAGTTAATGTATCTCACACCTAGTCTCCCACGTAGTGGAATTTGAGGAGAGTACATATGCAGTCTTATCCCGCAAGTAGAGAGGTTGTTTTTAGGATTTGAGTCCAAGACTCACCTCACAAGGCAACCTTACTGTTGTTCCAAGACTCGCCATCATTTGTAGTATTTAATATTTCAATATAACAAGCACAAGAAAAAAGAGAATAACCCCTTTTAATATTTATGTTGCACAGATAAAAACATTCAAGCCTCAACTTGTTGCTGTTAGAAACGAGTCACTAATTGCTGAACTTGAAGAGGCTTTGCATGATGTTGAACAGAAACCTGAGATCATCCCTGGAGAGCAGGGAATCGTTGAGGTGGACATCTGCTTTATTCATTTGTTGTAATTTTGTTAGAGCCTTTTTTTTCATGACCTATAGCTTATATAAACTCAGGTTGCTCGTCACCCAGATGCAGTCAGTGTAGTCACAGGAATAGTAGGGTGTGCAGGACTGAAGGTAAATTTCTTTTCCTTATTTTTGGCCTTTCTTGGTAACCAATCTCTTTGCTGTGCCATGTAATGTGGCCTTCTGTGTCCTTGCATCTTACATATCTAAAAATATTAGCAAGCTGAAATCCTCTCATTCTTTTATTAGCCTACAGTTGCTGCAATAGAAGCAGGGAAAGACATAGCTTTGGCCAACAAAGAGACATTGATTGCCGGAGGTCCTTTTGTCCTTCCTCTTGCTCAGAAGCATAACGTAAAAATACTTCCTGCGGATTCAGAACATTCTGCCATTTTTCAGGTAAGAAAGCACATAGTCTATTGAAAATCATGTGTGCAACAAGATCCATAGACATACTCATGCTATGTATTATCTATATATTCTCTGGCCTCTGCGCCTTTCTTATTGACTGCAAGCAATTATTTTATCATATGATCCACTTTTTACTGCAAAAGCTTAAAGGATTCTTTGCTGCAGTGTATCCAGGGGTTACCAGAGGGTGCACTTAGGCGCATTATTCTAACCGCATCTGGAGGTGCTTTTAGGTGTGTACATGACTTCATTTGACCCGTTTTGCATGTTCAGTGTAACCATATATCATTTTTATGTGTTTTCATTGGAAGAAAACTGAAAGAATATATAGCACTATAAACATTCCTATGTATATCTGAATGTCTTGTGGTGTTTTCTGTCAGAATTAATATTCTTTGATCATGGAAAACGATGAATTGTTGCTCTCTTAGTTTTGTTTCCGGATCTATATAATCAATTTGACAAGTCCCTTGGTGATTGACAGGGATTTGCCAGTTGAAAAGCTGAAAGATGTTAAAGTAGCTGATGCATTAAAACATCCCAACTGGAATATGGGGAAAAAGATAACTGTGGACTCTGCTACACTCTTTAACAAGGTTTGTTTCTCTTTTATGTCAACATATTGGATGAAAAAAACCTTTCTATTAATCTGTTTGCTTATGTAGTATGAAATTCCTTGGTAAAAGTTAAATTTGTTGCACTTCTTTGCAGGGTCTAGAAGTAATTGAAGCACATTACTTGTTTGGAGCTGACTATGATGATATTGAGATTGTCATTCATCCACAATCAATCATACATTCAATGATTGAAACACAGGTCAATACCGTGTTTTAATATCCATATATTTGAATAACCATACCCAGGCCCTTGCTAAATTAGCAAATGGGTGGGAGTAAACTCGTGTATAGCACAGGAGAAAAAGATCATTAAATATTTTTTATCATTATATAATACTAACTTATTTCTTGATTCCAGGATTCATCTGTTCTTGCACAATTAGGGTGGCCTGATATGCGGTTGCCGATCCTCTATACATTATCATGGCCTGACAGGGTTTACTGTTCTGAAGTCACTTGGCCTCGTCTTGATCTTTGCAAGTACTATACTTTTCCCTTCTGCTTACTTATTTCAACTCAAGACGTTATTATGCAAGATGAATTAGTTAATTTAATTTGAACTGTGATGGAATAGTTGTTCTTAGTTTGTCTGACATATCTGTCTTTGAAATGTGGTTATGTAGGCTTGGTTCACTTACATTTAAAACTCCAGACAATGTAAAATATCCATCCATGAATCTTGCCTATGCCGCTGGTCGTGCTGGAGGCACAATGACAGGAGTTCTCAGTGCAGCAAATGAGAAAGCTGTAGAGATGTTTATTGATGAAAAGTAAGATTCAGTTATTTTTCCTCGTTGCAAATTTTCACTGACATCTTCAAATCTTTAGGAATCTGTTACCTTGTTTGAAATTGTTCTTGTTCTAATGTGACTTTAGGATTCAGTATTTGGATATATTCAAAGTGGTGGAGCTAACATGTGAGAAGCATCAAAATGAATTGTTGTCCTCGCCTTCCCTTGAAGAAATCATTCACTATGACTTGTGGGCACGAAAATATGCTGCTAGTTTGCAAGACTCTTCCACCTTCACGCCTATTCTTGCATGAGAAGGATTATCAGAGTAGGGATATGGCTGGTTCCTCCCACAAGGCCCTTGAACAATTTATCCAATGTAGAATGAAGCATTCCCTTGATGATGAAAAATAAAAAGGTTTATATTTGTGGAATTTTTGGTCTCTCAACATATCTCAATTGATCTTATAGTTTTTGTCGTAATTTCATTGAAAAAAAAAAAAAAACTTTTGATAGTCAAGAGTAGAGGATGGTTGTCCATGACTTTATCTTATTCAAATTTTACATGGCGTAGTCAAATGCAATTTTTTATTTCGCTTTTTTTAATAGAGGGAGACAAAAAAGCTGACCCATAAAAGGGTTCGTTGTAATGTTTTTACACGTATTCGTTGCCTGATATTACTGTCTGCATCATGGTTTTGCTTTTCTCATCGTTTGATTGTTAGCACATCATCCTCTAGAGTTGAGAAATTCTTACAAACATCACCTTCAGAAAAAAAAAATCTTAACATTTTTCTTACATGCTTCTTAAGAACCAACAAAAAAAAAACATTGAAGGCTTTTCCTTCCTGCACTCTCACAATTAATTTCTTCGTACCCCCTCCCCAGATTTTGAAAATGACTATTTTATTGTAAAAGTAACTTTGGAATAATATGTTTTGGAAACTTTTTAGAACAAGTTTTCAGGATTTTTTAAAGCGAACTTTTCAGAATTTTGGAAATGAATAAAATGCATTTCAGAGCAATTTTTTGAAATAAGATTTCGGAATATGCGTTTCAAAAATAACTTTCCAGAAGGAATATTTTTCCGTGTTCTCTCTTTTTTCCTCTGCAATGTTTTTTCTCTTTTTTCTTCCTCTACAGTAGTGGCAATGGTAGAAGCGGGAGCAACTACGGTGAAAGTAATTTTAAACTTTTTATGTTACTGTGAGGTTTAGTTAGTAATTGAGGGTGCAGAAAGCAATAGTGTATATTGGCAATAAACTCCCTAATTTTCCTTTTTCCAGCTTGAGCCACCCTCTTTACATGGGTTTCTTCCTGCCCCTTCAACTTTTCTTCTGCGCTTTTCCAAAATATCTTAAATGATCTTTGACCTTTTTTACTAGCACCCATTTATAGATTTTGAAAATTAGTTTACATAATACCGAATTTCGAAATTTCATTAAAAAAAATTATCGAACTTTCAAAAAAATTATCAAATTTCAAAATTTGATATATATATATATAACATAATAAATTTATTATTCATTTAAGTAAAATCTTCTTCTCTCAAAATTTAAGTAATTTGGACTCTTTTTAAGATTTTTGGTGATTTATTTTATTTTCTTCTTTCAAAGCACACGATTTGTAAGGTAATAAAGTTTAATGCAATATTTTTGTTTTCAGTAAGTCTCTCGCCCTCCTACCCTTCTCTCAACTTTCAAGTTTTTTTTTTTTTTTTATGTGGATGATTATTCTTTCAGATATGAAATTTAAGCTGAAAATATAGGTCTCTACTATTACAAAAGTTTTGAATTGGTTTTATAAAGCAAGTTAAGACACATTATATTTTAGAGTTAATTTTTTGTAAAACGAAAAATTTTGAGATAAGAGAAAGTATTATAGTTCAATTAAATCAAGTTGCTTTAAGAAAACTTCATGCTAGACAATTGAGGTTCATTGTTATTTTTTATTTTATTTTGAGTAAATAAAGTATTGTGTAAGAATATATTATTTTGATTCATGAGTGATTAATTTGATATGGATTAAATATTGAAATATTTGGTTGTTTTTTAATATTGAATGCTAAATATTATGAGATAGAATGATTTGAATCAATTGGACAAAAATATATTTATAATTTAAGTTGTAGTAAAATTTACTTTGCCGAGTTAGTTTTTGTTAAATTGGGTAAAATTTTGAAATGTTCTAGCAATAAGTTGGTTGCTCAGTTAAGAATAAAAAAAAAATTAAATATATTTGTAATTCCTAAACTTATATACACGAAATTGGAATTTTATCTTGTGTCAATTTTTTATACATTTTTATCCTTAAACTTTAAAAATAAATAAATATAATCATGTTAACTCAATTGCGTTAAATTTATTTTACGTGTTAAATGATATTTCGAACTTAAGCAAAAAATATAAGTCAAATTAATATTTGAGTTGTAACATGTTAAATGGATTAAACAGTTCACACGTATATCAAAAACATCATTTGATACGTGAACAATATTTAAAACAGTTGAGTTAGAAAGAATATATATATATATATATATATATATATATATATATATATATATATATAATAATTTAAAAATAAAAATATATCTATATATATTATAAAAATATATTTTAATATATTATTAAATATGACAACTAACGGTATATTTAAACCATCAAACAATGAGATTATGACAATGACCTTATGACATTTAATGCAACTACAAATATTCATTACTTAATACATAAGTACCAAAGTGGTAGTTTGAGTAGCACAATGCTCTCATTTGAGTTTTGATTACTAATGGATGAATGCTTTAGTGAAAAAGAATTCATAGTAATTTTCTCTTCTTAAAGAAATTAGTCGCGCAAACAACCAATTTAATTGCTTAAGTGTACAATTTGATGTTTAAACAACAAGTTGCTTAGTTCAAGTGGTCAATCTAACGTTTGAAAGAAAGTTAAAATCAATCTTTTTGTGATATTAAGAAATATCATTTTTGCGATATTCCTTGTGGTGTAGGGTGCATGCGTCTTATTCAATTTTTTTTTTTGTTGAATTTACATAAATATGTGTGTATTAGTATTCTTAACTAAATTTATATGTGGTGATATGTGTTATGTTAATTTTTTAGCAAGATAAATGAAAATGGTAATAACCTAGGTGCTAATTGATGTAAGAATATTAGGTGTGATAAGTTGATAGAAAAATTTATATTTTTGCACTGATACTCATTACACTAAGTGAGCATAATTTTTTATGGATTGTTTTATGAAGGATAAATTCTTATTTGAGTCAAATGTTAATATATAATAAAATTGTAATATTTATTTTTCAAAACTCATTGTATTATATGACTCTAATTTTAATTAAGTTAACTTTCAAAACCCGAAATGAAGCTCAAAATGGGATCAATAAACAAATTTATAAGAAATTGATATTAATGAAAAATGAAATTATGTTTTAATTAAATCGTGTTCATTTATCTTGATTATTATAGGGTGTTATTATGACTCTGGTGGTAAGTAAGTAATGATTAAAATTCAAATAATCGTCTTTAACCAATATAGAAAATAAATAATGTTTATATGAAATTTAAATATATATATATATATATATATATATATATATATATATATATATATATATATATTATATATTATAGGTATAGTTATGGTAGTTTATGGAGAGATTTCATTTTCCATCCTTCTAAAATTTGAAAGTTTTAATCCATATCATATTATTCATCAAGATAAATGACATTCGTTATATATCTTACTTTTGTTTTTTAAAAGACAGTACTTAGCTTTATTATATCACAACAATAAAAGACACCATTTAGAATACTTACTTGAATTTTCGTTCAACACATACACAAATAATAAGTATCACATAATAATTAGGAATAAGAAACAACAATTTTTAATTAGATAAATTTTAAAAATATTACATATTAAAATTAAATTATCATTATTATTTTAAAAATATTAAAAACATATTTAAATTAAATTTATTATTTGTCATAAGTAACATTTATAGGACAATTTCTTCAAATATAATATTGAATGGCATGTGCATCGCTGCCAGAATTTATAGAACGTCCACAACTCACCCCTTACTGGACGACATAGTTGGGCCTCCTACAGCCTATTATATCTTCCTAACTACTATTTCTACATATGTAATTTTTCAAATAATTTTTTTATCATTTATGGTATTGGAATAAGAAACGACATTTACCAACTATTAGAAAAAAAAAACCATACTTGGGTCCAAACTATTCTCTTCTCTCTGGATGCTATTTGTCACCTTCCATTTTTCATTTTTATGATTTTAGTTCCTAGTTTTGACTGAACGGAGTTTTGGTTTTTTATTATAAATTATAAATCATGTTTTACACTTCCTTTGAGTTAATTTTTAAACCTAATTTTGTTCATTCCATCTTTATTATTCAGTAATCTTTAGTCTTTAAATGTTATGCGGCTCCTTCTTGAACAGTACATACATATCCTGTAAGACAACTGTTTATCTGTGGCTATTTTGCTTTTATTCGTAGTAGCCGTAGAAATGGATGGCCTTGGATTCCAAAATTGAGACTTCGGAAAAATATAAAATTCTTCATTTAACTTGTTTCTCCTGCTATTCTTTTTTCTTGTTTATGCATGCAAAGTACATTTGGAGAATAAATTTAGATATTTGTAACAGAATCTTTAAGATTTTGTTAATATAGTTATGATATTATGCAAGAAAATAAATTTTATAACCATATATTTCAGTAATGCTGTATTGTTTGAAATATATTGCACTAACCCTAACTGCGAACATGTGCGGTTGCTGTATCTGTTTGTGTTCACATTTTTTAATTTTTAAGAAATTTAAGTTAAGATCAATAATAAAAAGTTTTAAAATTTAAGTTTAGGTAAGATCAATAACAAAATTTTTAGAAGATATTTGAAGGTTATTGAGGTTAAGTTAACATCAATAATATTTTTTAATTTTCAAGAAATTGAAGTTAAGATCAATAACAAAATTTAAAATAGTTGTTAAATGTAAAATTAAAAAAATAAGATATGTACAAAAAAAGTTTTTAAAATAATAATTTAAGACAAAAAAGATTTTTAGAATAACAATTAAAAATAAATTATTTATAAAATAATTAATTTTTAAAATAATTAAGGGTAAAATTGGTATTATAAAATGTGGACACAAAAGAGAATCTTCTTTATATCTTGTTATAGATACTTCCACGCCACACAATTAATTTTTAACAACCTTAATGACTTTACCAAAGTTTATCTCAAATTATTATATTTGTGAGTCACTAACTTTCCTTTTCAATCTATTTTCTTAATTTTTAATAATATAATAACTTTTTTTCTTTGGTTTAATTAGTCAGATGGTACCCACTTTCGTGTTTGGATATATCAATTTGGTATCAACTTTGAAAAATATATCAATTGCGTCCCAACTTTTCAAAAGATGTCTCAATCAAGTCTCTCTTATAAAAAAATTATTAGTTAATGGTGTGTCACATTTAAGTCTATGATTTTTTTCATTTTTCTATTTTTTTAATTTTTTTATGAACTTTTTTTTGTTGCCACGTGTCAGGTACTATTATATGACCACATGACAAGGTACTACCACATGTTTGTGTTATTACCAAATGTCATTGTCATGATTTCAATTTAGTTCCCACATATATTTATTTGATTAAATTTAGTCTTTACATATGTCTCTTTGTTTCAATTTAGTTCTCACATGTCTTTTTTCTTCAATTTAGTTCTAATTCTTTTTTTTTTCAAAATAAGAAATATTGTCTCTCTTAAGACGAAATTTATTATTTATATAAATGTTATATTGATATTTGTCATTAAAAAAATGACTTACAAAATCAAAAAAAAAAATAAATATATATATATATATATATATATATAAATTTAGTGATAAAAGAGATGAATAACAAAACATGAATTAACAGTTAAGAAAAAATGTAATATGTTATATCATTATTTTAAATACAAAATATGAGTATTATTGAAAATGTTATACTCATATTTTTTATTAAAAATGACATTATAACATATATTTTTTTAATTGTTAACCTATGTTTTGTTATTCATGACTTTTACCACTAAATTTCAATATAAATATCGGTAATTAATTTTGTAAGTCATTTTTAATAACAAATATCAATATAACATTTATATAAATGATAAATTTGGTTTGAAGGGAGAGACATTATTTCTCTATTTTGAAAAAAAAAATTGAGAATATATTGAAACAAATACACATATGTACGAATTAAATTGAAACAAATACATATGTGGAGACTAAATTGAAATAAATAGACATATGTGGAAACTAAATTGAAACAAATAGACATATGTGAGGATTAAATTGAAATCAAGACAATGACACTTGACAGTGACACTAACGTGTGGCAATACCTTGTCATGTGTCACGTGTCACACTAGAGACCTGACACGTGCAAAAAGAAAAACATAGAGACTGCCACATGACACACCGTTTCCGACATTAATAATTTTGTTGTGAAAGAGATCTAATTAAAGCAATTTTTCAAAAGTTTGAACGCAATTGAGACGTTCCTAAAAGTGTGTACGGAACTGACACATCCAAACAAAAGTTGGTACCATCCGACTAATTAAACTTTTTTTTTTTACCTTTGTCTTTGGTTTACTTTTCTTCCAATTTTTTTAATTTGCTCTTTTAATCGTTTTATTTTTCTTTCCGTTCTATTTTTCAATATGCATTTAGGCTTCACATTTAAAGTTTATTTGCAATTTATTTTCTAGCGTAACTCCAACTCTTCAAGATTCATTATCTAAGCTAAATTCAACCTATATAAAGTTAGACATTTGTCTTTAAGTTTCGATATTGAATTAGCTTAAAGGATTCAATTTACATTTTCGAAGTCTTAATTTAATGCTTTGTGTTCACTAACAAATAGGGGTTAAAAGACCATGAGTTAAAAGTTATTATCAAAATACATTTGAACAAATTATTATTATTATTCTAGTATCTTAATAGTTAAATTCTCGACCAAAGATAATTGCATTAGTTAAAAGCACATCGGTAGTTAGTTGAAGAAAAGTGACACCCATAAGTAATTATAAGAAATCCATATATATATATATATAT
>Ga0214544_1009808_pt1 | contig 14667 bp, 12 predicted proteins | sample CNSS3metaG_FD_160074 | JGI IMG/M metagenome (GOLD analysis project Ga0214544, IMG submission 160074) | Root nodule microbial communities from cowpea collected in UCLA plant growth center, Los Angeles, California, USA - CNSS3 | ecosystem: Host-associated > Plants > Roots > Nodule | place: USA...
ATACCATTAAATTAAATTATATTGCATTGTTGTTGTGAAAGGTTCTCTATTTGGTATTTTCCTTTTCTATTTCCAAGTCTAAATATCTATATATATGTGTTTGCGGAGTTTTGTTGATTATAAGTTGTTGGTGACTAAGAGCCATGGCGTGTACCTCCACATTCCAATTCTCAGTTCTGATATCTCTTGTTTTAGTTTCATTCTTTTTGAGTGTTGAAGGAAAACTTCCCCAATCATGCGAGCAAAATGAGTGTCCCACTTACACTGTCATAGAAGCGGGTAATGGTTATGAAATTCGAAAATATGATTCACCTGTGTGGATCTCTACCTCTCCAATTCAGAACCAATCTTTGGTTGAAGCTACAAGAGATGGTTTTATCAGGTTATTTCATTTCCTTTTTACCAATTTAAGTTAATCTGTAATACATGTACAAGTTTAGGTATTGTAAGGAATGTACTAAACAAATAAGGTACTCTATATGCTAATGTTTTGTTACAATTAAGTAACGATTGGTATTTTATTTGGAATTTTCAGGCTATTTAACTATGCCCATGGTAAGAACAACGACAACAAGCAAATTAAGTTGACAGCACCAGTGACGAGTGAAGTTTCTTTTAATGGAGGAAAGCCCTCAATTGTTGTGAGCTTCTTTGTGCCAATAGATGTCCAATATAACCCACCTCTAGCAGATGGACTGAGTGTTAAAAGATGGAAAAGTAAATTTGTAGCAGTGAAACAATTTGGTGGGTTTGTCACAGATTCTAACGTTGCGAAGGCAGTTGCTTCACTGAATGCTAGTCTTGGTGGAACCAAACGGTCTTTTACTTCTACCAAAAGTTTCATTATAGCACAATACGATCCTCCTTTTAAATTGTCCGATAGAGTCAATGAGGTGTGGTTCTTGTCCCAGTGATCATAGTATTGGATAGACTACAAAAATTCTCTATGTTATCTTCCTAATTTAGTAATAATGTCATAGATGAATCTTGCAATTGTATAAATACTTATATCGATGAATATGGGTGTATGATGCTTTTATAGCAAATTTCTGTGCATAAACTTTAATTTTCTCTTACAAAATTTACATGTATAATAAGAAAAAGCGTTCAATAAAGTTGACAATGTTGTACACGAAAGTTGTGTTTGACAGAACAATAGTTATAAGGAACATAGGTGTACTAGAAAGAGTGTTATAGCATTAGATGAGTTTTATTGACCATCTAATATGACGTAAAATAACTCATGAAAAGTCATTGGGTCACCACAACACACATTTTAAAATATTCACATACGTATAACCATTGAAATTGTTAGATGGTTTAAACAATTTAGACTATTTGATAAGTTTTAGACGAAGCTTTTGCGTATTACTCTGTTCTATGGGCTTGTTGGACATCTTTGTTTAACAAAATAACAAAAAGTAAAACATAATTGTGAATGAAAGGATAAAAAACTATCAAATGTTGATTTGGCTATTCCTTTTGTTTTTTTTTTTATTATGTGTTAAAGAAAACAAGAAATAATATTATTATATTAAAAAAATAACTATTTACATAATTTTATTAAGTCTTATAATTATATTTGATGGTAAATATAATATTTAAGTTTAGAAACTTTTGAATTTTGTGTATATTTTTCCAATAATAATTATTTAACTATAAATAAGTAGTATTTTTTTATATGGATCTTTTAAAATTAATGTAGTAGATTATATTGATTTTAGTAGTTATTTATTACTATATATTTGATTCACCTGTGTTTGATGCAAATAATGACATTAATTGATGGATGTGTGGATTGAGTTATTGTTCTTTTGTTATTATTGTTTGGTAGACAAAGTTTAAATAAAAAATGTGTTTAGTAAGACATTATTGTACGAGTCGATCTTTTCTGTATATATATTTTAAATTTAGATTAAAAAAATTATTATTATTATTTTCAAATAAATAATTTATTTATATAATTATATTTAAGTGTTATAATTATGTAATTATATATATATATATATATGTATAATATTTTAAAATGATAATAATATTAGATTATACTAATAATAATTCAACCAATAATAATATCAATATTAAAACAATATGGTTGTATCTAAAATTTATAATTAAACATTGGAATTATATATTATATTAAAATAAAATGTATATACCTATATCATTGTTAAAATAAAATGAAGATATATTGTTTATTATGGATCCTATACAACATAAAAATACAAAACATAGTTGATGTTAAGAATTGTTAATAGAAACATAGATATAAAAACTTTTAAAATGAATTGGTCATATATGAACCAATATTAACATAGATTTAAAATGAATTGGTCATATATGAACCAATATTAACATATCTATCTATCTATCATTTATAATTTTTACCGTGACAAATATTTATTTTTTTTAATGTGAATCCCGTACAAACTAAATACAACACGAATTTGGAATTAAGCTTAGAATTTATTCATAGAAATACATATGATACAAACAACTCAAGACAATATTTAAAACCATATCGAATTAAAAAAAGAGTTAAACTTAAAATATTATAAACAAAAATAATATATATTAAAAGAAGATTAAAATGATATAAAATATGTATGCACATATCATTTAGTAAAGTAAAATGTATACATTTTGTACAAAACAATAATAATAAAGATAATAACATTAATATTAATAATAATAATAATAATAATTAATGTAAAGTATTAATAATATTAATAATAAAATTAATAATAATAATAATAATAAATATCACTAACACTAATATTGATAGTAATACTAATAATAATAATAATAAAATAATGGTATTAAAATAATAATAATAATAATAATAATAATAATAATATAATAATAGATACAGATACTTTAGATTATGAATCCCGTAAAAAATAATAATAGTATAAAAACATTTAAATAATTAATCACATGTATTTCTGATAACAAAATAATTAAAAATAATCTTATTATTTTGTACTACTTTTAAATGAAAATAATAAAATATAATATTATTAATTTGAATAATTAAGATTAAAAAATAACATTTTAATATGATTTTGTTTCAATTATAAAATTGACATATATAGGATTAAAATTTTAAATTAAACTTTTAAATTAAATATTATATTAAATAAAATGCTTTAGCTTGATTTATTTTTTATTTGTAAATTTATTGTACAAAAATTATATGTTACTTTATTCTTTTAGCTTATATATATATATATATATATATATATATATATATATATATATATATATATATATATATATATATATATATACTAAAAGATATTTATAAATTAAAAAAATAATAATAAATATTTTTAAGAATAAAAATATCAGACAATAAATGTAAGTGGCAGGTAATCTAGTTATAAACAATTTAAAAAATATATATAAAGAATAAAAGTTAAGGATATACAATATATGAAAGTTTAATAGTAATTAAACTTGTTTTTAATACCGACTAAATAATAGATAAAATAAAATTATAAAAAAAAATGTATTAATACCAATGATAATGAGAATAAGTAAATAATTATAGTCTTATATTGTGATATATATTAAAATATTTTTACATATAGATTATTATAATAGTATGTTCGAATATGAATTTAAAAAATTGTTTTAGTTAATGCTTAAATACATGAATAAATGAAATAAATACTTATTGCAATTAGAAATTAAATGTTTTTTAAATGTAATAGTTACCGTATTTTGAGTATAACAACAATTATATATTTATTATAAGACAAAAATATAATTATTATAACAAATAAAATTTATAAACAATAATAAAATATATTTTAATAGATAAAATTAATAATTATTTTTTTTTTACGATGAATTTGAGGATGACAAAAATTTATCTTAATAGATAAAATTGAAAAAAAAATCAAATTATTTGTAATAAAAAAAATATTTATTATTATTGTTAATATTTATTATTTAATTTGTATTGTTATTAATATAGACTTATTTATATTATTGTCATATTTCACTATTATTATTAATATTATTAATTTTTATTATTAATATTATAAAATATTTATCATAATTCATCTTTGACACCCAAGTTTATCATAATTCACAATTATATCATAATCTCAAACATATTCCTTAGAAAATGTTGATAATGCTTAAAATTAATTTATAAATCACGAAAATCAATAATATCCTCCTCAACATCTGTGTAAAGGATGGCACAACTAATGGATCCGTTAAAACCCATTACTTGCTTGCTATGAACCCAATTCTCATAAAAGCAAAAAAAAAATGAGATTTTTATTTGTCCATTTCTTCTTTTTTAGCGTACACTACTAAAAAATCTCATATTACATGAGATTTTTTAAAGTTTTTTTTTAATATATCATGGGTTTACAATTTCTTGTGATTTATCATTCTTGCCACTAGTTTGCTTGGTGTAGTGTCCTTTTGGTATTTTCTTAATAAATAAATATAAAGGCAATGAAACTATATGTTTGGTGCCTACCTTATTTGTTTTCTATAAAAGCATGTTAAAGTCAAGACCATTTATGAAGATTTCGAAAAAAAAATTAAAAAAAAAAGAATCAGTCAATACATGGGCTATATAACATATAATCATAAAGTATATCATATTTGTTTGCCTAACTTGCTTTTCAGATTGAAACTTCCAAGCCTGCAATGGGACATCGAGGATCTTCGGCACCTAAAGTTCCCAAAACCTAAACAAATTCTTCAATAACAATTTAATTTAAAAATATTCACAAAATCTAAATGACCAAAATAACTTAATTGACTAAATAATAAGGATTGAAGCAAAGATCTATGATGTTATTTCCATACATACACACACTACAGAAGCAAACATATATCATCACTTTCTTTGCAAACCTTAAGTTTTAAGATCTCACGGGCTTTGAAAGGGGACTAACTTTAGACTTTATCAAATAACCACACATACATAACTTTACATACTTAAATCTCACCACTCATTAATATTATATACTATTTTATCTAAGGTAATCTATTTTTTGAAAGTGAGAACGCTATTGTGCATTTTATAACGGTAGATATCTTGAATGTTATTAACATAGTGATGTAGTGCCAGTTACAAAATGTAAAGTGGGACAAACATGGGATTAGGAACTAAATTTTCGGTCACAGATAGTTACATAATTAATTAGCATTCATCTAAATCACCAAAGTAAAACACGATAAGGCATAGATTGGTAGCAAAAACTTTTCAGCGTGCACCTTCTCCTCATTTGATTCCTGATTGCACTCAAATCCACCATAATACTCCAAATAAAAATGTGGAGAATCGTTGTCAAGCCTTGAAAGGGGTATTAACCTTTTTCTTGATCAAGTAACCACAGATAGATCAAGTAACCCTTTAAAGCAAGCCTTAAAAGATGATGCCTCATCATTTTAACTATTTTCTACACGAATCAGTTTGAAAAGAAAACTTACAAGAATCTTTAACAATATCTATAATGATATCAAAGTCTATGTTGATATTTCAACTTAAACCTACCTTTTTAATGTTTAAGATAGACAACACCATTCCTTTTGTGCACCTCCTATTTCCCAAGGCTCATGATAGATATAAGTTGTTATTGGTATCTGTTAAGACAAATACTTAGTTAATATAGCCTAATTTATACCATTCATTCAGTCAAAACTAAAGGAAAATATCAAGAATACAATTTCAATGTGAAAACTGTAGCAAAAAAATTATCCCATTCATGAAGTAAAACAACCCAAAAACAAAAAGAATAAAAAAGGAAGGTATATGGTTACAAAACCAAGGGTGCAACAATCTCACCAATTGCTTAAAGTTTTGCTTTAGTCAAAGAAACATTATGCTTGTATCCACCTCTCATGCATTACATGCCCCATCAATCTTCCTATACATTTAGGCACTACCATTGGTTCTAATATGATCGACATGGAGAAAATAAATCCCCATCAAAGACAATAATAAAAATCATATCAATAATGATAATCTAATTAAATATGACATGTTCCAAGTTCAAACAGTTAATGAGGAAGCATTTACTTCATTCCAATCTAGAGTGACATGCTCTCCTTCATTTGGATGTTAGCACAGACTTTTAGGGTCATTATTTATTCAAAGATAAGTCAAGTTATACTTTAGGGATCAAGTCCTAGTTATAAGTCTAAAAAACAGAAAAAATGACATAGTATTGTTCATTAACTTTGAGTTGTAGATCCAATATCCACCCCCAAAGATATGTCCTACATAACATTATTCACCACTCGAATCAAGAGCTTCAATCGGAAGAGGGAATGACTCAATAAACATAATATACAAATTAAATATTCTTTGGAATAATAATAATAATAATAATAATAATAATAATAATAATTATTATTATTATTATTATTATTATTATTATTATAACTAGTGTTAAAACTATGGCAACTTATTCCATGGATGGGGTGGAGGGTTGTGTGAGGGGTGAGAATGAAACAAACAAACATACAACTCATTTTCATGAAAGCAACAGGATTCTGGTTATAGCAACTTTAAGCAAACCACGTGCATCTTCAGATGAATATGGTGATAGGACTTTCAACATAGGGCATGAAGCATACCAAGATGCATAACACTGCATAAAAGGAAATTTATGCATACATAGATGAGACATAAATTATTCATCAGTTCTCGAAAACTATAAAATAGAGTAAATTTAACACAGAATTTAACGAAATAGTGAAATAAAGTTTGTACATAAAAGAAAGCAACTTTGATAACCATACTTGAGAATGCTGTGCATAACATAATTGGGTCCTTTAAAAATAATAGGTACAAATATTTGTCCTAAAAAAAACTTGAACAATCCATACTAAATATTTTATTAATGATATTACATCATCTTCATCATGGTTTCTTCTTCAAATCCATCACCAACATCATCTTCATCACGGACATTCTCAATCATGGCCATTTTACCTTCTGCCTTTTCAATCGTTGTGTCATCAACATCCATCTAATCTTCATAGATGTCATTGTTAACGTCAAAACCTACATCCTTTAAAGAAACCTCGTGGTATAGGCACTCAACCTGCCTGAGCGCCTTGTTAAAGCCATTAATATACTCAAATAATATAAATTTTTGAAGCTAAATCAAATCAACCACAATTCCTACGTGGGCCTTCTTCTCCTCAGCAACTGCCTCTTTCAAACCTTTATTTTCCTTCTTCAAATATTTTGTCTCCTTATTAAGCTTTTTCTTACAATCAAGGCACCTCTTCTTCCAGGTTTCAACCTCTTCTCACTTTTGTCTCTCTCCCTTTTGAAGGTCTTTTTATCATCAACTCATGACTTCTTGTCGACCTTATACTTCTTTTTGAACTTGGCAAACTCATTGGCCACTTTCGTCTTCTCCCCATTAGAATAAAGAGAAACATATGGAAAAATTAATAGCTTCATTTAGATGGTTGAGTTATTTAATTTAATTATTTTATTAAATTATGAAATATGAGATAATTATTTAAGTGATTTAAGCTATTGTTGTATTTATTTTAATTATTTTATTTAGTTATATTATGTGAAATGTATCTCTTTATAAATGTGCCTTATATAATGAGCAAGCTCGTAGCTCTTAATAAATGTGCTGTAAAATGACATCACAAACAGTAGAAGAAAAATCATTGACAAATAAATTTTTCGTGCTCTTTTTTTCTAGTTCTTTTTAATTTTTCTTCATTTTCCCTTCTTTCTTCACTCTATATTGCTTCTTCTTTTATTATTTCTTTTTCTATTTTCTCCTTCAGCCTTTGTTGATCCTTACTGACTTGTCTTGGTGTCATAAACTTCAACTTAATTTTGTGTCCCTCATACCTCAAATAAAGCGAACGTTCATCAAGATTGAGTATTTTAAAACGAAGCCATGACCATCCCAAAAGAAGTTGACAAGAGTCAATGTGAGCGATATCACATAATACTTCTTTCACACATTGTCCTGTACTGAATTTGATCCATGCTTGATTTGGGTGAAAGCTTGCTGGTAACTCGAGTTTCTCCACCAATTTTTGCCTCACAACATTTTTGTTACTTCCGTAATTGTATGCAACTAAACATGGGTGGTCTTCGATTAAACACGTTGTATAGTAATGTTCCATTGTTATTCCAAACCTAGAGCCATGCTCTGATACCAAATGATGTGAATCTAGAGGAGTGGATTTGTTTTACTGATCTATCAAAGTTGGAAATGCTAATAAGCAAGAAATTTGAGAAATTTTTTAAAACAAAAAAACAAAAATAGATAAGAAGATGGAGTGGAAATTGATAGACGTCATACTTCCAAGGATGGAAGATAAGCCTAAGAGTTTAAACACACAAAGAGAGGAAGGACCTTTGATAAAACTCAGGGGTTCCTGAATCACTCAAGAACATAGGAGAATCGCTCTCACTAAAATAAAAGAGGTAAACTCTAGTAGTTTTGAATAAAACTCAACTTGTTTTCATTGATAAAATGATTCAGCTTATATAGAAGCTTTAACCACTGGAATTACAAAAGACACATAAATTGTAATTACATCTCACTTAAAGCTATTAATGAACCCACTACTTAATGGCTAATTGTAACTGAAATTGTGGCAACCCAAAAGCATTCAGCTATGCATCCTTTTAGTCTCCCAAAGGCTGATGACTAAGTTGCAATTGGGTCATTATTACAACTTGAAATAAAACTAAACTAGAGCTCATTAATTGATTAAACCAAAACATAATTTGGTCAGCCAATTTTACAAAAAATTGGGCCATTATTTAAACAAAGTAATAACTTTAAAAAATACTGTCGTAAAGTTGTGCATTAGTCCTTCTTCATTTGGGCATGATGCAACTCATATCATTAGGGATGGTAGGGACAAATATAGTAGTATCAAGTGAGGGGTTATGCATAGTAGTGTTAGGAGCAGGGGAAATATCAATTATGGGAGGGGAATTGGTCGATGGATTGGAAGGGGGAAAGAAGATGTCATCATAGTTAAAATGGTATGGTTTGGGGAGAGGGAGAGAGATAGTATTTGAGTGAATAAGATCTGTAGAGGTGGATTTATATGGGAATTGATTTTCATAACTTTTGAGATTGAGAACGAGGTAACCTTTTGTATTGGATGGGATGTCAAGGAAGATGTCAGGGATAGCTCGTGCTTCAAGTTTCTTTCTATATGCAGTGAGAGTGTTGGAGTAGCATAGGCATCCAAAAGCACAGAGGACATTCATGTCATATAATTTCCCATGAAGAATTTCATAAGGGGTATCATTGTTAAGCAACAGTGTAAGTGATAGTGCTAGAGCAGTATAGGCAGCCAAAAACACGGAGCACATTCATGTCCTATAATTTCCCATGAAGAATTTCTTAAGGGGTATCATTGTTAAGCAACGTTGTAAGTGTGTAGTTGATAAAAAAAAGGCAGCATGATTTAAAGCAAAACACCAGAAGTTAGTGGGAAGATGAGCATGAAAAATTAAGGCACGAACAACGTTTAATAGGTATTGATGTTTTTGTTCCACTATACCATTTTGTTCAGGAGTTTCAACACAGGTTGTTTGGTGTATTATACCTTTGAGAGCATAGAAATTAGTCATGCAAAATTCTAGACCATTATCAGTACGAATAGATTTGAGTTTGGTATCAAATTGAGTTTCTGTGTAATTGACAAAGTCCATAATGTATTTGCATGCAACAAATTTGTTAGGCATAGGGATGGTCCAGGTAAAGTGAGAACAATCATCAACTACGATTAAGAAATATTTGAAACCTCTCATAGCTAAAACAGGGCAAGCTCCCCAAATGTCTATATGCAAAAGATCAAAAATGCATTTTGAGCGAGTAGTATTGTTATTGAAAGGGAGTTTCTTTTTGCTTAGCACAATGACAAGTATCAAAAGCAGTGTTACGAGAAGTAATAATGAAATGACATTTAGCATTTAAGGCAAACAGTCTAACATTAGAAGGATGGCCCATTCTGAGATGCCACAAATTATAGTTTGAAGTAGAAAAGCGTGTTATTACAAGTATTATTTCTTGAAGTAACAATATCAGAATTGAACACATAGAGACCAACTTTTACACTAACTGAACCAATCTTCTCTTTGGTTTGGTTGTCTTGAATAATACAATCAACAAAAGAGAAAATTAGTGTATAAGGAAGAGATGACGTTAATTTAGATATAGATATCAGGTTGAAAGAAAATTATGGAATATAAAGCACATCTTTTAGAAATAATTTTTTTTTTGTGAGATGAACCATGCCATTGTAGGTAGCCGTGACATTATTACCATTAGGAAGGTTGAAAGAAATAGGTCAGATTTTTGTATATGATTGGAAAAGATTGATGGATATGCATATGTGATCGGTTGCATCCGAATCAAGAAGCCAAAAAATTACAAGTTTCTTTGAAGTATAAGAAGAGTGGATATTACCAATAGTGGTTGGGCTGGTGGTGGAGACAGAACAATATGAGAGGTTGAAGGCTGAGAATTGTCAATATTGGTTTGTTTAAAAAGATCTGCTAGAATTTGAAATTGTTATGGTATGAGACGAATGTTAGGTATATCGATAGATGGTTTATCATTGGTGTTAGGAAGTTCTTCATTAGCGATGATGTTGTGAACTGGAGTTTGTGGCCAGGAGGGAAGCCATGCTTCTTGTAGCAGAATTAGATGGTGTGTCCCATTCGGCCACAATGAGTGCATAAACATTTGCCACCAGATCCTTTATAACCTTCGTTGTCTTGGTTAGGGAACTCGTGTTTCCTATAGCAGAAAAAGTCGATATGGTCAGGTCTGCCATAGAATTGGCAAGCAATGGAAGAGGTGGAATTGACGTTACTGGATCCGTTGATGTGATTTACCTTGGCCACAAGTGCGTGGGTTCCTGACAACTAACGTTTTTGTTGTGCCACCAAGGAAAACACTTTATTGACAAGTGGAAGAGGCACCATTAAGAGAACATGGGACTTTACATTATTAAAATGATCATTTAGACCATGAAGGAACTGTATGACCTGATTTTCATACTTTCGTTGAGCAAGAATGGTAAAGACGTTCCAAGCACATTTGGGCTCGCACGAAAAACAGGTTCAAGTATGAAATTGCTGAGCTCATCCCATATGACCCTTAGTTTTGTAAAATATTCAGAAACTATGAGATCGCCTTGGCAAAGAGAAGGTACATCCATTTGGAGTTCAAATATACAAGGAAGGTCACCTTGAGAATAACGATGCTTCAGATCTGTCCGAATGTCGTAGGTATTGTCCATCCAGATTATACTTTGTCGGATGGAAGGAGAGACGAAATGAACAAGCCAAAAAGCCACCATATTGTTGTAGTGATACCATGCAAAGAAACTAGCATCATCTGGTTTTGGTTAAAGGTTGTTCTTGACAACAAAATCGATTTTATTCTTGGCACTGAGCGTTGTTAACATGGAATGACTCCAAGAATGGTGATTTGCAGCATCCAAGACTAGAGAAACAAGAGTTGTAGCAGGATTTTCATTTGGGTGAAGGTAAAGAGAATCTTTGAGAGCATTATCGTCAGTCATGATGAACAAAAAAGAAAGAAAAGGTAAAAGAAAATAGCAGAAAAGGAAAGAAAAGACCAAGAATGCAGAAGACAAAAAAGGCGGAAAATGTTGCAACAAAGCGTGATTACACAAAGATCACTGATATCATATTACAATCATCAACTCTCACAGCAAAGAAGGAAACGAAACAGAAAGAAACAAAAAGAAACAGAGAAAAGGCGTGTGTAAACCAGGAAAGAAAAAAGGAGAAAAAGAGAGAATTATATTGAATTAATTAAGAGTATACAACGAGAGTCCCGAGAGCGGGATGCAATGTTTATATATAGAGAAAAGAAAGGGAAAAACATCAAACATATGAAAATGGCATAGCAAGAGCAAAACGCATTTAGTGCGACAAGTGTTATAAGCCAGGTTTTACAAGGGTAGAGGAGTGTGATGGTTGGTTAGGATGTATATCTTAAGTTATTTAGGTTTTTGCGTGTAAAGAAATGGATGAAAGAAAGTGGCAAGGAAGGAACCATGAGAAGCCGTAGAGAAGTGTCCTTACTTTCTTCTTTTGTTTGCTTGTTGTTTGATGAATGAAGTTTACTTTGTTCTTTGTTTGTATTTTAGGCTTGGTATAGATGCTTGAATGTCATATGTTTCCTTGCTATGTGTGTTATTGTTGATGGTATTGTTTGTTTTTCTGAATTTTGAACCTATCATGAATGATAGGGTATACATGTTTAATTTCGTTTCAATTTTGTGAATTTTGTGATGTTGGCAGAGAACCTAGCAGTGGGCGCTTTTCAATTTTGTTTCATATCTGGTGTAGTGTTAGTGAAACAGAAAAAATATTGAACCAATGAAATCAACTTTGATAATATTGAATCAATCCACAGAACAACAAAATTTCAGTCAAAGAAGAAGAAAATATTCTAGTAGCAAGAAGAATTTCAGAAAGAGCATATAAAGAGAGTTTGTTATATTTCTTTCTCTGCCTATTACTTCTTCTTAATTCCCCATTTCCATGAGATGTTGCCACGTGTTCTACAGCTATAACAAAGTTTTGTTTTCTCATTTTCCCTTCCCACGCTTCCTTCACATGTTACAATACCCTGCCCTTTTACATCAACCTTGTCCTCAAGGATGAAACTGGGATAACCCGATTTGACACTCTTTATATATTCCCAAGTGACAGCTTCTAGTCCACCTATATTCCATGGAATCAACACCTGAGCTTTTGCATGTGAATCATGCACGATATGTTGAATATGCAACACCTTTAAAGGGTGTAACAGAGGACCTTCCTCTATTGTAGTCAGAGGTAAAGGAAAATACTACTGAGTACAATCTCCATGAAACTTCTTTAACACTGATATATGAAATACAGGATGAATTTTTGCAATGTCAGGTAACTTTAGTTTATAAGCGACTGTTCCCACCCTTTGCACAACTTCAAATGGGCCAAAAATACGCATTCCTAGCTTCTGGTTTCTCCTTAAGGCCACAAAATGTTATCGATATGGTTGCAACTTTACCAAAGCAAAATCTCCCACCGCCAACTGAAAATATTTCCTCTTCTTATATGCTTGGAATTTCATATAATTATGAGCTTTAAGTAAATGCCACTTCAATTGTTGTAAAAGAACATCCCGAGCTTTTAACATTTCTTGCAAACTAATAGGATCACTTGCATCGCGCTCATAAGGAAGCACCATGGGTGGTTCTCTACCGAAAGCTGCTTTAAAAGGAGACATGCCTAAGCTATAATGAAAGGAAGTGTTATACCAAAATTGTGCCCAAGGTAACATAGAACACCACAACTTAGTATTATCAAAGACAAAGCACTGAAGATACATTTCCACTATTTTATTTAAATTCTCAGTTTGGCCATCACTTTGGGGATGATAAGCAGAGCTCATAGCTAAGGAAGTCCCTTGAGCCTTGAACAATTGTTGCCAAAAAGAGCTAATAAAAATTAGATCTCAATCCTATACAATGCTTTTAGGCATGTTGTGAATTTTTACCACCGAATTTACGAATACTTAGGCTACCACTTTACTATTAAACTCATCCTTGAGAGGAATGTAATGGTCGAATTTAGACAATTTGTCCACCACTACCAGAATAGTGGTATAGCCCTGGGATGTAGGCAAATGTGTAATGAAATCGAGCGCAACATCCTCCTAGATTTTTAAGGAATAGGAAGAGGTTGAAGCAACCCCTAAGGTAGGGTATGATCCACCTTAGCCTATTGACAAATGTTACAATTTCTGATAAATTGTCGAATTTCTTGGTGCATTTTAGGCCAAACAAACTTAGAGAAAATTAAAAAAATTGTCTTAGTTATACCAGATGTCCGCCTATCTTTGAAGCATGAAATTCATTCATAATATGAATTTTAACCGCCTGATTAGCAGGGATCACAAGCCAGCCTTTCCAGAATAATAAGTCATCTTTCACCATATAAGTTGTATCACTGTTAGTGCCTTGTAAACACTGATTATATAGTACGAACCTTTTCATCTTGCTGGAGGGCTTCCACAACTTTGGCTAACCAAGGATGAGTAGGTGCAGATAGAGCCATAAAGAAGGTTCTAGACAAGGCATCAGCAGGGATGTATTCTCTGCCTGGCTTGTATTGGATAACAAAATCATACCCTAATAACATGGGCAACCATTGTTGTTGTTCAGGCGTGTGTAACTTTTGCTCTAGCAACTCCTTTGATCTGTCCGGATAATAAATTTGTGTCCCAACAAATAGTGGCGAAACTTTGCCAATGATTCAAGATAGCGTGAAATTCCTGAACATAAGCAGATTGTTTCTGTAGCCGAGTGTAACATCCCTAAGGAATATTACTAATATATAATAAATAAATACTGAAATAGAATAAATACCACATTTATCATGAAACCATTTCCCAAAACGCGGGAAATTCAAAACTTTAATATAGCTGTCATAAACCAGGAGTCCATAGTTATAAAACTGAAATAAACTTAAATGGCTCCCGAACTGATTACATAATTATCTCAAAACTAAAATAATATATATATATATATATATATATATATATATATATATATATATATATATATATATATATATATATAAAAAAAAATCTCACTAGC
>Ga0214544_1009812_pt1 | contig 14661 bp, 3 predicted proteins | sample CNSS3metaG_FD_160074 | JGI IMG/M metagenome (GOLD analysis project Ga0214544, IMG submission 160074) | Root nodule microbial communities from cowpea collected in UCLA plant growth center, Los Angeles, California, USA - CNSS3 | ecosystem: Host-associated > Plants > Roots > Nodule | place: USA...
TATATATATATATATATATATATATATATATATATATATATATATATATATATATATATATAAAAGGAACATTTATCTAAACAGAAAGGTGTTCTAAGTGCACTTGCATATTAGTTAATAAATTTATTGTTTTTTATTTATCAATATTAGCAAAATCAAATTTATAAAATAAAAACAAAGATATGTTTATAAATTTTAATAGTAAAACTTAAAAAAATACAAAAATAAAAAATGTAAACCTAAAGATTTAGCAACATTTATATTAAAAAAATGCCTTATGAAACATTGACTACGATTGAACACAATCCCATATATCCCAACCTGTCTCTAATCTAGGCCCAATACACTCCCTTCGGTATCTATGAACATTTCAAAAACCCTAACAAAAAATTGCTTTTGATCTTATAGTTTCGTAAATGTACCATTCTTATTTTTGTAAAATATTAATTGAAAATTTAGTTCTTCAATTAATTTTAAAATGTTAATCTATTTTATATATATATATATATATATATATATATATATATATATATATATATAATCAATATTTATGTGCCGGTAAATTATGTAATATTAACCGTTTATTTATACAAAATATTAATAAGAATGCTGAGTAATGAATTTTAACATTATTACGAATATATGTTAACTTTTTGTATACTAATTAAATGAATATATTTTAACATTATCTTAGATAAAAAATGTTTCATTTTTGCATGCTTAGAGGCTTTTATGAGATTAAAAAAAATCACATTATGGATAGAAGAGTGTAACGTACCCAGAAACATAAATACATACGTATATTAACAACAACTATGCTAAGTTGTAATAGGAAAATAAAAGTATGCTAATATAATAGGAAATAAAACATGCATTAATCACTAAATATAAAAGAAATAAAACTACTTTCAAAAATATATATACCATAAATAACTATTTTTTTTTTAAAAAAAACTCTTTAAAAAAACTTTATATTAAATATATATATATATATATATTATTTCTTTTCTACCTATATCTATTCCATTTATGCTTATATCTATTCATTTTCTGTTTATGTATGTTTCTATTGTGTTTTATTATTTCCTGATCATCTTTTCCAGACCAAGTAATTATGTGTGGAGATTGAGTAATATGTTGTCCTATTTACAGAATTTGAACTCTAGGAACCATGTTCAGAATATACCGTCCAATTTAATTTAGGATGTAATCTAACGGTGTCGCGGGAGAAAGGGGAATCATTTGAGGTTGAGGTTGAGCATGGGCAACACACATTTTTAGTGAGGAAATACATAACCACGATCCAAATAAGGATTTTATTGAACTTTGAATTATTAGCAAATCATTCTAAAAGGTAAAAGTTTGGAAGTACTTGCAAAAATAAGCTAAAAATCTCTCCCTTAAGCTATAGAGCTTACTATAGTAATGTCAACTACTCCAAGCATTTGTTGAAGCTTCTCAAATTGTTCAAGTTTCACATCCCTAGTCATTATATTAGCCACTTATTCATGAGTATTATAGTATTTCAATTGAACCACGTGATCATTTACTAGATCTCTAAGAAAATGAAATCTCACTGCAATGTGCTTACTACGGCCATGAAAGACAGGATTTTTGGACAGTTGAATAGAGTTTTTGTCACATGGAATTGTGATTGCTTCCTTTCTTTCGACCCCAAGATGTTATAAAATTATGTGAAGCCAAATGCATTGATAGGCACATGTCGCTGCTTATACTTTGCCTTTGTAGTGGATAAGTTGACCATTAATTGTTTTTTCAAAGCCCATGACACAACCCCTAATCCTATTATGAATACCGTTGTATAAGTTCTTCATCTATCATCCAAGTTCCCAGCATCGTTAGTATCATTATAGGTTGTGATTTCGGTCTTTCATCCCTTTCGATATAAAATATCGTACTCAATGGTACTTTTACATACCTCATAATACGTTTTGTGCAACCCAATATGATGTCTTTGGAGTAGCCATATACCTGCTGATTAGGCTGACTCTGAACATTAGGTCTGACCGAGTGACTGTTAGATACATGAGACTACTAACAACTTGTTTAAATTTGGTACCATCAACTGATGTTCCTTCATCATTTTTGGATAGTGCAGTGTCTTACACAATTGGATTGCGAAGAGATTTGCACTCTATCATGTTGAACCAAGCTATCATTTCATGAACATAACGTTTTTGGCAACTGAAAAGTCTCACTTTACTCTGTCATGTCAAACTCTAGTTGTATCAAACTTTTGAAGTCCTCACAAATTTGATGTCTATTTCCAATAAAAAATGTGTTGTCAACATATAGGCTAACAATTAAAATATTACCATGAATCCTTTTAATGAACAAGGTATATTCACTCGAGCATCGATCAAAGTGTTCTTTGAAAAATTATGCTTCAATCTTGTTATACCAAGCTCATATAGTTTGTTTAAGCTCGTAGAGAACTTTATTAATTCGATACACTTGATTTTCTATATCCTTATTGATAAATCCTTCATACTACTAAAACACTTATTGAAATTTCCTTGTAGTTTTTATGTCAAGCTAAAAGACTTTCAACCTTAATTGACCGAATAATTATCACTATAGAAAGTTCAATCAAGACTTGGATTTTTCTTTTTTCTTTAAAAAAATCCTTTCCTTTCACTTTTTATTTAATTAGATCCGTTAGATTTTAGTCTCTGAATTTTCTAAATCATGTCAATATTATTATTTCATCTAATTGACCGTAATAACATATTTAAAATTAAAAACGCGTCACTTTCGCACATTACTAACATTACTTTCGCAATTCGTAAAAACTAACTATCAAGTTAAACTTTTCATAACTAGAAAGGTTTAATTGAATTAATTAAATAAATATTAATTATATCATTAGTAAATTAGGGTATTTTTGTTGTTTTTGTGAACTCTTAATTGGAAATCATGACATGACATATTACCTAATTTGCCACCACAAAAAAACTCATCTCACATTCTTCTCAATTTATAAAAGAAAAGTAAGGATTTATTCAATATGAAACTTATTTCTTAATTTTAATTTGAAAACATATTTTCAATTTTTTTGTATTATATATATATATATATATATATATATATATATATATATATATATATGTATATATAACAAAAACAAATCACCTTCTTCCATACTACATTATACTAAAAAGACAAAAAAAAAAATAACGAAAAAAAATCCTTTAATTCAAGTGTTATATTTTTTTTTCCTTTATAAATAATTAGTACAACTTTATAAATAATTGTCGCCATAGTATATTACACTTTTTTCATCCACTTTCGCAACATCCCCATGTTTGGTGCTTTCTGCAACTTGGTGGTTGGTCTCACTTGTTTGCTACCCTATTTTTATCTATTTTTTATTTTAAAAGACCTTCACAAATAATTATGTCAATCACATTACAAGTCTTAATTAAATTAAAATATTAAGAGACTATAAAAGTGTGCATTAGCGAATAAAAAAAATTATTATATTAATCCATCAATATAGGTACGTAAACCAAGTTCATATATGCGTCATTTTCACGAATAAGACGTCAACTTTTAATATTTTTGTGTGGTGAGATATTTACAATATGTTATTCCCAATTTAGCTTTCATTTACTTGTTTATTGAACAAAATAAATATATAAGCTTATATTTGCTTATATTTTACAATAATTTATAAACTTGTACACTGTATAAATACTTGCTTTTCAATATCAACAACAATAAATATCATTAAAACTCACACAATCTATATAAGCTAATGAAATAATTATTTAATTGTAAGATTACTTTTACAACTCGTCATATTGACAATGAAGAGAGAAATTACGTACAAGTTGTGCATAAATTTAAATGATTATTAGCCAAAAATAAATTCACATAAATTTCACTATTTGGTCCAAAATAGAAGCAGAAATGATTATAGCATCCAAATTGAGAAAAGTTAATTCTGTCTAATTTCTGGTGAATAAGATTTGGTATTATGAAAAAGGTTTAAAAGAAAAAAAGTAGATAATTTTCCATTCAAAGAAAAATAATTTGGCCATTGAATTGTGCTTGATGACAAAAGGAAAATACAAACTTAGGCCACTCGATGATACTAAATTAGTAATAATATTAGGGTAATAAGTGTTTTCTCGGTTTCATATTTAGGTTTAAGTTAGTTAAAGGAAAGAAACTCATTAAAAATTATGTTTTTCAAAAGTTTTTTATCTTCATAAATTTATTTTGTTTTTAGTCTCTTTATTATAATGAACATTACCCAATTGTAAATAATATTGTTATGATGAATGCTAGTAATCTAATCATTTTGTAGTAAAATTTAGTTGAACTATAAAATTAAATGTTTTTAAAAGGTAAGTTATAGAAAAAATACAAGTTAAATGAAAAAAAAAAATAAAGATTAGTTAAATTTGAAGTATATGATAAATTTGAATAATTTTAATTAAATTTTTATTAAAGTTTGTTAAATGATTAAATATCTAAAAAGGTTATATTTTAATTATTCATTAGCGAATGACATAATTTATCTTGCTATTTTGCTTATTTATATGCATATATTAATATGTCATTTAATTAATGAAAAAATATATCGCGTTTAAAGTAAAATAATAAGTGTTTTTTATTATTGTCAGTAAAAATGTGTCAAAATATTTTAAATTAAGTACAGGAATTTTATATTAATTATAAAATATCATAATTTTAATACTTAAGAAACAATTAAGAAAAATAATAAAACTATATAAGATCATTATGTTAAACAACAGATATTTAATTAAGAAAAACAAAATTTTAAATACTAAAAAAGTAAATAATTTAATAAAAACTTAATTAAAAATACTTAAAGTCTATATATAATTATTTGTGAATAAAAGTGTAAATAATTTTTTATTCAAATTCAATGTAAAAAACTATGACAATTTGTGAGGAAAAGAAAATGTTGAGTTATTATTGCATCAAACTCTCTCCGTACGGTTTCACTGTCATACCTGGCATCGCATTTCATCTACGCCACACAAAAACCAAAACCTACATCTTCTCATTTCAATTAAATTCTCACGTACAGCTTCAACCATTCTCTTATCGCGCTTTTTTACCATATTCTCGTATTCTCTCTTCTCCCGCATCTACTCGCGTCTTCCAATTTCCAATTTCCAATTTCAATTGTCACGACAAGGTGACAGACAATAATATTAAACACTACTTCCAAAGAATTATGTAAAAATAATTAATATATTAAATAGAAGGTTGAACGGTATTTATCTTTATTTTTTATTAACAATTAACAATAATCTTCATATTCATATTTTTTTTTTATATCAAATTAAATTAATTTGAAAGGATACCTTAAACCTTAAATATTTATCAATTATGTACATAAAAAAAATTAGTAATTACATAGTTCTTAAACGCGTGGATGTTACCAGGATCATAAATAACTTTTGTAGGGAATCCAATTTAAGATCTCAACCCCAAATAATTGTACATGCAATCATTTTAAATACACTAATAATTGAGCATATATGTAACGTCATTATAAAACCTATCTCCATATATGTACTTTAGTATAAAATATGATTTTAATTTTGAAGTATGATTAATGTAAAAATATGTATTATCTCCGATAATTAGAAATTCTTATGGATATAATTTAATAAATCATTATTATAGAAACCATTAAATTTTATATGTAATATTTTCTATTAAAGTTACGGTGACGCGTATCAAGTGTTGTTGATCTTAATTAATGATATGTTTCTTAAATAAAACAAAAACCAAACATTAATAGGGGAATAAAATTAAAATAATTAATTATAATGGTAAACTTAATGGATAATATTGTTGGGATGTAATTGAATGGTTTTAAACTGATTTTATTTATTTATTTTTGGTTCTTTAAGATATGATAAAATTTTATCAAAATTGGACTTTTCTTTTATTTTTTCTTTGTTTCTGTGTTTCTACGCAACTTTTGTGTTTTTGAAGATGTAGTGGAAACAGTGACAAAGTTTGGAATGATGTTGACAGGTATGGAAGGAGAACCTCGACATCAATTGCAAGGATAATGGGCTCAATTCAAACCTTCAATCAATCGCAAAATGTTCCTTTTACAAACAAAAGTATAAAACCATTTTTATTCTTTTTTTTTCAAAATGTTAGAATATAGTTTTGGGAAATTTATATTATATTATATATATATATATATATAAATAAATAAATAAACGAGATGAAGTATTAACTAGTCAAACTATTAAATGAATATTAATTAGAGGCAGAACCAACGACTTTGATTAAAATTGAATTCTTGACTGAAACGAGGACAAAAAGTCTTAAAAGTTGTATTTACTTATAATTTAGTTTTTTATATATTTATAAAAAAAAAAAATATTTTTATATATATATATATATATATATATATATATATAATTAGTAATAAACATAAATAAAATAACTCATGTCTATGATTTAAATTAAGTCAAAAGAATAAAGTCTTTTTTAATATAAATTAAATTGAACTCGTTTAATAAAAAAACTAAAGAAAGTTAAGTGGAGGTGAAAATAATTGTAGTTAATATTTAAAAGAATAAAATGTATTTAAACAAATCAATCCATTAAACCATCATGGATTTAGTCAAGTTATAAGATCTGTAAATCATACAAAATAAATAAATTAGGCTAAATGATATTTGTTCTAGGTATGAAGAATCAAGTGAGAGTTTAGAGAGGACATAAATATAGTTTTTTACTTCTAAAAACATATTACTTATCTCTTAAGTATGATGTGAAATAATGTACATATACAAAATATATAATATGTATAAGATTGATTTACTGACATTTTAATTCGAGTTGTATATTTGTATCTAATACTTTATCAACATTTATTAATAAAGTAGTTGTATATTTGTATCTAATACTTTATCAATATTTATTAATAAAGTATTTAATTTATAAAATAATAATATTTTGATAATAATTTATAATTTTTTACGTTAACAATTCCAATACATATTTTTTTAATTTTTATTTATTCTATTTTTGATAATTACTGTACATCTTTTAATATACATATCATATATTATATTTTATTTTTAAAAACAAATTTGTGGAAAAATGTTGCCCAAGCTTTAAATGCATTACTTAAACATTAATTACAATGCTCAAATGATGAAACACTACTACATATATAAATATAGAAATATATTTTATACATGTTTTAATTATATAAATAAGCATTTACTTCGTATAATGTCTAAACTAAAACATGTTTTTTTATTATTAAATTTGTTACTACTTTATAGATGGAACTTTTGCTATTTTCGTGATTTGAATCAGATATTTTTAGCATAATATATTTTGTCTTTTTTCTTATAGATTTTCATCATGATTTTCCCGATTAAATTTTTTCGTGGATAAATCATTTTAAATATTCTCATTTTACTATCAAACATTTTAAATTGTGTACTTCAAAAATGTAACTATTTTTACCTCTGAATTAAATTCCTAGAATGTTTAATGAATCGTGCAGACGTGTAGGGCACGCACCACATGGTGAGAGTGGATAACTGCATAACAATTTATTCATTGATGTGTCGTTTTCGTGATATAGTATTAGCAATAATTTTAATCACTAAAAATATTTTAAATTTTTATGTCCAAAGGGAGTCAATCCTTTTGTTCGGTCATCACATCACGGTATCATCGCACCACCGATACGATATCTACACGAACCATTTTTCTATGTCTTGATAAATCACGAGATATTAATTCGCGATAATTTGCTTTCTCGAGAAAGTGAGATTCATAATTTGCTTTCATTTCTCTCACTGCTCACTTTGCGTGCCAATCTGAATGCAAGTAAATTTTTTTAATGGAAAACAGTAAATGCGTTTCTATATATTGATGCATTTTTTTTATTACTAATAGTGCGTACTTGAAAATACATGATTTAGTTAAATATTAATATTTAATATTTAATAACAATTTAGAAGTTAGAAAAAATATCACCCTATATAGAACACTAATGAGGTGTTACTGAGATAGATAAATGTTTTTACTGAAAAGAATAAGAAAATGAGAAAATTGTACTGGGAAGTGATTGTGTGAAGAGAAAAAAAAAAATGAAGTTAATTAAGAATATTCTTGATGTTTCCTTTTACGTATCCAACATCCCACACACGATGAGTCAAGAAGTATCGGAATAGATGAGTGGCATAACCAACATTTACCTTATAAAGTCCCAAAATCCCTCTAATAACAATGTACAAACCATAACCATGATCACTTCAATCCATCAACAACTAGAGCTCTTAATTTGATCCAGTACGAGTTAGCTCGTAGAATTTTTTCTTAAAGATGAAAAATATATTAATTTTTAAAATATGTTATTAAATTTTTTTTCATCGACGTAGGATTGACATGTTTAAAACGTCGGCCCAGGTCATCTCGATCGTTGGCTCAGTCTATCTCGACCGTCATTTCAGATCCGGCCATCTCAATTGTGAGTCTAAGTTTGAGTTTTCGGACCGAATTAGATTGACCCATTTAGATCGTAGGTTAGATTGACTCGTCTGGATCGTCAGATTAGGGTGGTATGTAATTCATTAATAATTATTTTTTATTAAATTTTATCATTTTTTATAATTTATATTTTTTATTTTTTATTACTTTTAACTATGTAAGTTGACAATTTTATTTCTTTTAAATATTATAATATTGTTCAATAATATTTAAATACTTTTAATATTTAATTTATTTATTTTATATTATTATATATATTAACGCCTTAATTTTGACTAATTTTACTAAAAACATGTTTGACAAAATAAATGAGTATTTTAATTAAATTAATATAAAAAATGAGTTCAATCAATTCATGTTAATTGTGTCCTAATAAATATATAAAATAAATTAAAAAAATAAAACATTTTTAATAAAATCAATTTACTAACCCATCAATTTTTATGAATCAAAGTAAAACTACAAAATGTTTAGTTCACCGAATAATAAATTGATTGAGCCAACTCATTTTTATAGCTTAATCAACTATAAATCAACTCATTGACTTACTTTAATACCTAATTATATACGCATTTTAATTCTTCGGTTTCTTCCACTTAATTACATCATAATTAATCACAAATTATAATTACAAATTACAAATCTATACAAAAGAGAGAACATGTCCTGCAACTAACAAAATGAAAAACAGAATATTTTTGTAACAAAAAGTATCAGAACTTCATTAATTAATTTAATGTTTTATCTGATTCTTTTAATATCAATAAATTATCTTGTGTATGACAGCAACACGTTATTTTAGCTAAATTTTTTTCTAGACATTAAAATATTTGTTACACTGAAAGGTCCTATTGATGAGGTAAAACATCACTTACTTCACTCTATTTTTTGTGTGTGTTCCAATTGGAATACAATAGTATCACTTTATTTGAATAAGACATCGAGAATTCAAACTTCGTTGAGACACGTAAAAGGTAACTTTATTCATTCAATTTTTATTTCTTTTTTGGTTGTTTAATATTCGGATGAGCGTATTTATTTTGTTTATAAGTGTTGTTTATTATTTTTCTTCAAAATTGTAAGAACGTACTAATTTTTTACGAGAGGATACATAATAAAAACAACTTAACAAATAACTAAAAATTAGGGTAATTGCAAGCATGGTTCTCCTAAAAATAATTTAACTATAATCAAATTGGAAAGAAAATAGATGGTTTTTTTAAAATAAAACAATTTATCCTTATTGAAAAATCGCATAATATGATTAAATTTTGAAAAAAAATATATTTAAAGTTAAATATGTAGAGAAGATTCAAATAAAAACTCAGAAAAGTAAGGAAGTTTAGACTTTTGTGTGAGAAAAAATAATGTAAGAAGGATAAAAGTATTTTACTTCTATTATTAATAATATTTTCATTCCAATTTGTCGTCGGTTGGGTAACGAAAAAATATAATCAATTATAATGTTATTATACGTATATTTATAATGCAATTAATTAGGTTCGGTGATGATTGTATTATTAAAACGAAAAATAAATAATTTTTTATACCATAAGTGATTTTGAATTCTTGTACTTTAATAAAGACATCTTCGTAATATAAATATAAATATATTTACATTTTATTATATAAAAGTTTTAATATGAAGGAAAATAAATGCATTTACATTTTCAAAGCTAGAATATAAAAACAATATAACTGGTGGAGAAGATGCACGTGGTTGGTTTGTGCTTACCGCAAAAGTTCATCCAGTAGCTACCAAACCCAACCGTCGCAATCAAAATTAAAAACACCTTAAATGCTCAAACAAATTCCAACCCTATTTTTTTAATTATTTAATATTAATTTTAATTAACCTTTTACATTATTTTTCTTTCGATCTTCAACTTCTTTATTAATAAACTATTTTGCATAACTTTTCCTAAGAAGATTAATCATTTAAATAAATTATAATTTAAGTATATATAAGAGTAGTTATCTTTGATAACCTAACTAGAGTAAAAGTTGATAGTGATTTCTAAAAAATCTTATTTGTAAGTATTTTTTTTCATAGACGTTTTTCACTTTTTATAAGTTGATTTTATGTTTTCATAAGTTATTTTTATTTTAAATTAGTTTTAAATCTAATTATTTGAATTTTGAGCGTGTTACAAATCATAATTTAGATCTAATATATTAAATAATAAACTTTAATCCTTTTTATCATGATTAATATAAATATTTAATAAAATATTTATAGTTTATCACTTTTTTTGTTTATTTTAAATGGGATGAAAGTTGACTTTTCTTAATTTATAATGTATTAATAGGTTTTTATTTAATTATTCGGATAATATTATTCTATGATATTCTATGAGATATATATTGAAAGTTAAGATGTAATTAATATTTTTAAAATTAAGATTAAATTGATATATTTTTATCAAAGTAGGTATTATGTAAGTAATTAAATTTAATTTTATTTTATAATTTTAAGAAAATATATTAGTATTTTAAATGTTTTGAAATTGATTTCTTTTTGTTATCGAAACGAGACATCTTTTATTATATTTACATTGACGGTGGTATTATTAAAGTGATACATAACATTTATTATTTATTTGTGTATAGTGTATTTTGTTAATGCTAATTTAAATAAATATAATAAATTAGTTTTAATAAGTAAAATTTTATTTATATCATATTAATTTATTTTAAAAAATAACTAAAATTAATGTGATGAAATTCAAAATTTAGTAAAATAAAAAATAACCATTTCAATATAATAAATATTATACTAAAAGCGGAAAAAAAAAGGAAAGTAAATAAGAGAGAGGGTCACAGTTAAAGTTTCTTGTTAATTTAGATTAAACTGAAAGTCTGAGAGAGAATGTGGGACCCACTGGACCCAATTTGCTTTGTAGGTGTCCTTCTCAATTGTGGACCCTTCCCATTTTAAGGTATGTTTTACATTTCGAAAATCCAAATATTATTTAGTTTTTTATTATAATTACAATATTTTAAACACTTACCAATTTCGTATTTGCTTTCTTGAATATACAGTTATTATAAAAAGAATATATTCAATGATATTATTACAAGAATATATTCTAAATATTCTTGTAATTATAACAGCTGTTTTTAATTTATATTATTTTTTTCCTTATTTGTTTTAGTGGTATTGACTTTCTTTTACACCAAAATAACTTTCCAGCATCACTTGTCACGACACGAGTTTTCAAAGAGGGTCCATCTTATTTGTTTTAAAATATGGGAACGCGTTAATAAGTAGGTTTTTGATAACAAGCAATAAATAATTTTGTTAAAATTATATAAAATATATAAAATTACTATGAAGAGTAATACAGTTGTATATGCAGAACTAAAATTTAATATCACTGCTTAATTGATTAATAGAAGGAATTTTGTATACACTCAATTATTAATTAATAAATAAATGATTTGTTCTGTTGTATTCTTTTTGTCGCACTTGATGTGTTTTGTTTAAATAATTTTCTTCCATAAATTTGGCACTTTTTATTTATACAGTTTGGTGATAATTGTTTATTAAAAAGATGGTGATATAAGAACAAAATGAGATGTCACATCAAGATGAATTGTTTGAGTGTTGAGAAAAAGTTGTAGGTGATGAACAATATGAGGACACTAGGGGATGAACTTTTATGACTTAAACATTATTATTGTGGACAATAGTAGAAAAAAAAAAAACTGAAAACGTTGCCGTGTTTGGTAAAGAGGGAGTAAACAATAAGTTTATTTTTTATATATTAAAATTACTATAGATAAATAATAATAAAAATATTTTTTAAAAATAATATATATTAAAATTAAATATATTTGTATTCTCTAAATTATTGATGCAAAATTGAAATTTGTAACATTTTCGATTTTTATACCAAATTTTAAAATTAAATAAATATAGTTTTTTTTTTAATTTATGTGTCAATTTTTTTATGGAAGTGTTTTGGATGATGTTTGGGTTATTAAAAATTCTTTGGTAGATGATATATGATAAGTTTTGGAGTTATTGTTTTAATGATTTGTGTGTTGAAATTGTGGTGCCATTTGAGGTGAAATGACAATTGAAAAACGTCTTCTATATTAATATTTATAAAAGTTGTGTTGTGGGTTGAGAGCTCATCCTTAAGTTCTAGTAAGTTGTTTCTTGTGTAATATTTGAGTATTATGTTTATTTCAATCCTCTATAGGATTTTACTTATGTTTACGAAGATTTTAATATTATATAAATTGTAAATTGTGTTTTGTAAGAATTATAATTTTAGAATTTAAAATATATTATATATTTTAAAATATATGTAAGAATTATATTGGTTTGAAAATAATTTTTAAATTTAATAATAATAATTTTAACATGTGTTATAAGATATGGTTAAATATATTTTTATCCCTTAAATTTTAGTGAAAATTTAAATTATTTTCCTTTCGAAATTAAGATTCAATTTAGTTCCTAAAATTTAGAGATAAGTATATTTAATTGTTTTTAAAAAAATTGTTAACTTTATTTTACCTTTCAAATGATTTTCTTAGCTAATATTAGAAGAGAAATGTGTAAAACAGTATAGACAATTCAAATGTTATTATAAAACATGTTTAAAATCTTAAATAAACTTAATAAAATTTGGTTAAAAAGAAATTTACACATTTAAAAAATTAGGAGACTAAATTGGACAAAATTATAAAAAAGAAACTAATTTTAATTTTTCAAACAAATTTAATTAAAAAAATTTATGTACATATTTATAAAATTAAGAGAATAAATTGGATAAAGTTATAAAAAAGGACAAATAAATTTAATTAAAAAAAATTATGTTTCAAGACATTAAACATGTTTTATTTGACTATTAATACGTGAATGTCCGTTAGCAATTTTTTAATCTGAAAAAGGTATTAAATTTTAGCTTTGAAAATAAAAATAAAATTAAGAGACATTACTTTCAATTAGATGGCTCCAGGTGTGAAAAGTTCTTAGCATCTTTTATCCCTAAATGAATATATCTATATATTTCTTTGCACAATTTTGTCTCAAAGTGATCAATATGTTAATTGAAACGAGTAATTTAGATTTTTTTTTTGAGAATAAATTATATAAAAATGTTAATCGAAAACAATTTTACTTCCCAAACGTAAATTGTGATTTGTGGTTAATTTTTTCATTTTCAGTATAATTTTAAAAAAATTATGATTTTATTTCATGAATATTTTTATCTTTATTTTATTGCAGCTAGGTGGAAAAGAACAGACGTACACACCTGACAAGGACAATAACCTACACACCTCTCTGACCACACATTTAATTCACTTCACTTACTTTACTAAACTTTCATCTCGCGACACATCCAAAATATCGTACCGGATAATGTCCCATATCACACGGTGATAAAACGCGCATGTCGCAGTTGCAAGTAATGGCACGCAGTGTAATAATTTCCAAACTCTGGTGTCAAATTTATGGGACCCCTCCGAGAAACTTTGTCGTTACCGGGGATCTTAACCCAGTAAAAGTCGCTTTCTCAGCAACTATCCACGCCTTTCCCCTACCCTTCTACCTCGAATCTTCACCATCCAATATGCCACATCATCACCTTGCGGAACCTGAGCAAAACATCCAACGGTTGACGTCATACAGTAGCTTGATGTTGCGTCAGCACAGGAAAATTACTCCCATACTGGAGCTGAAGGACAGCTGTTAGCTCGAGATTCCGAGCCGATTGTTTAGACAAAACCGAAGCCGGCTTAGTGGGTCCCGCAATTAACTGCACTTGTAATATAAGTGCTTGCCCTTCCCTGATAACTTATTGGGATAGATTGATAAGTGAAAAAGCTTATCACTTCCACTATCTGTCGCCTCCTATATAAAAAAACACCTTATTTCTGCAAGTTCAAATGACCTCTTTCTCTCTCTATATATATTTTCGAGTTTCTAGAGAGAGAGCGAGTAGATTAGTCCATTTCCGCGAGGAGAGAGAAAGTGCAAGAATCGGAAGAGAGACAGAGAGCGTTTGGTTTGTGATGTGTTAGCTTCTAAGGTTAGAGTTTCTCCCTTACATGTTTCCGAATCCGTAGCTTTTTGCTTTTTTTTTTTTTTTTAATTTTATTAAAAAA
>Ga0214544_1009813_pt1 | contig 14657 bp, 7 predicted proteins | sample CNSS3metaG_FD_160074 | JGI IMG/M metagenome (GOLD analysis project Ga0214544, IMG submission 160074) | Root nodule microbial communities from cowpea collected in UCLA plant growth center, Los Angeles, California, USA - CNSS3 | ecosystem: Host-associated > Plants > Roots > Nodule | place: USA...
GCTTGGATGACCTAACTGAGCATGAATAAGAGAGGGAGACTCCATAACTGCACCAATGTGTGTAGAGGGACGGAGATGATAAAGACCATGAGACTCATATCCTGTGCCAATCACCTGTTTCGAACTCTGGTCCTGTAAACAGACAGAATTGTTGGTAAAAGAAACAACACAATCAAGAGAACGAGTTAGGCGACTGATGGACAACAGGTTAAAAGGAGACCCAGGGACATAAAGAACATTATCAATGGTTAAAGAAGGAAAAAGTTTAACAGTGCCAACACCATGAGATGAGACTCTAGAACCATCAGCCAGTGTAACAGAAGGTAAAGGATTAGTAGAGGATAAAGAAGAGAACAAAGATTTGTTACCAGTAATATGATCAGTGGCTCCTGAATCAAAAACCCAAGGACCAGGAGAAGAAGATTGAGTTAGACCAACAAATGCAGTGGAACTAGAAAACTGTTGATCCTTGTACCATTTGAGAAATTTGTTGTACATAACAAGTATATCAGATGAAACAGAAGAGATTTCAGAACTGAAAGAGGCAGCGGAAGACGCCATGGAGGAACTGGAAGAGACGCGGCTTCGAATGGCGCGTGAGGGACGATCAAAACTGTATGGTCGCCGGTCGGAACTAACACTCCGGCGACGACGACTCGGCAGCGACAATGGTGGCGACTCCGGCAGTGGCTCCGGCGGCGGCTCCGTCGACGGCTCCTGGCGGCGGCTCCGGTGGCAGCGGCGGTGGCGGCAGAGGCGGAGGCAGCGATAGTGGAAAAAGAAAAAAAAACCTTAAGCTCTAGATACCATGTTGAGAATAAAGAAAATAGGGATTGAGATTAATCTCCCTTGTGTATAAACCACACATAGGGTAATCTATTTATAATAGAGAGAGGTATAAGTAAAAAGAGTAACTGAAAATAAAAAGATCAAATAGAAGATATTGTTTGATATTGTGGTTATCAATATCTAACAATATCTTAATAATATCAAACAATATCTTAATAATATCAAACTATATCTAACAACATTAATCACTTCTAAGCTCATGGCTATAACAACTCCTTGAAGAGCTTAAATTTGAACAAAGTTCCCAAATGCACCTTGTATGTGACAACTAGGTAGAATTACACATTGCCTCTGATCCACTCTTTTATGAGAGGATAAAATATATTGAGGTGAGTTGTCATTGGAAAGAGAAAAACTAGAGTCTAGAAGCATCACCACTAGATTTGTTATTAGGAATTTTTATTTATTCTTGTATCATATCTTTGTTATTAGAGCATATCAAATCTCCTCTATTTATTGTATTGATTCCTTTTTCTTAATATAAATAAAACACCTATGTTGTATCAAAACCACACAGTTTAAGCTCAAAGTTTCTTTCCACTGTAGAGTTTAATATGAGGATTTTGCAGTTTAGTAGGTGGAAGATTGAATACTCATTGTTGAACTTGTTGCAAAGATAAAGTAACATCGCTCAATGACTTATCAGACATTCAACTTGGAAATTACTATGCTTTAACTTACTTGAACTCAGTTGTGAGGAGACTTTCGCATTGGGTTAAGCACTTCCTAATAAATATTGAAAACCCCAATTGCCACCGATCTGGACATTTAATGTTACTTGGCTTTAGTATTCGTGACAATTCCAACAATTGGATGTTCAATCCTCCTTCCATTGAGATGCAAAATCCTCTATAATCTAAGAGCTTGATAATATCCAGTAACTATTATCACTAGATCAACACCTGTTGTAGAGCTCAACTGCCATTACACATTAGACGATGTTGAAAAATTGTAGCAAAGATTAGCTATTGCTATTAGTTACATTTCATGTAGTTATACGAGGTTGTAGACTTGAATTTCAAGAAGATAGTAGACCCGCTAGAGAGATGATGTGCAAACTTCTATGAATTTCAGTTTCCACTAGAGAATTTTTTCTTACTTTAGAGAGCATAACATCAATCAATGGGCAACTCCAACTCAATTTCTGTCTGAAAAATACTTCATAGAATTTTCTCTATACCGGAGAATCCTGTGAAGATGGAAGGAATCTAAAGGTGTTCCTCTATGGGATCCATGTTGTGTTCTCTGCATCCTTACACCCTTTACTTGAGATGCATGGAGGCTGTAAGGTGTCCAATAAAGTACTTTGTATCATATCGGATACAAAAGCCTTCAATACAGAGCTGAACGGTATCATGGAGATATTCAATACCTTATTTAAGGGCAAATACACATTGAATGCTCTGGTTAGGATCCCTTAGAGACTTTGACCAGAATGTTTTCCAATCTAAATTGGAGTTTTACCATGGTAAATGATACAATAAAGGTTTGTATTAAAGGTGATAATAGGTTGTCTTTAATTTTTTATTAACAAATTGAGGTGTTTTATTTTATGTATTTTTGTGATAACTTTGTGCATTGATTGGCAGGAGATGGTGGCACCAGTGGTGGATGAAAATGAATGGAACAGGGGGAGGAATGAATCAAAAGATGAGATTCCCCTATCTGAACTGCTGGATTTGGAAATTAGATGGCCTTCCGAGGCTGAGATAACTCAGTTGAGTACTTCAGATTCTGCAGCTTTTTTGGGAAGAAGTTCATTAAGTTTGGCTGGAGTTGATCTTGATAGTTATTTTGACCGGAAGGAATCTGATTCAGATGTGTTTGGACAGAACTTGGCTTCTGGAAGACAGGTGGGTACTGTGTTAGATAACACATTCCAAGCGAATGAAAATCTTAGTTTGTTTCAGAATGTACAAGCTTCAGAAATGGCTTCAGGGTCTGCAGAAAATCCGAGTGATGATTCATTTTCCAATTGGGAGGCAAGCTTTACATCATCTAGTTCTGGTCCTATTCACGAATTGTCAAAATCTGTTGATCATTCTAAAGTTGATTTAGATACAGCACATGGAGTCTGGAAAGGTTCTGTTGGAGGTAAGGAGAATGACGATTTCCATCCCTCAGCATCCACTGAACATGATTATTTTCAGGGTGATGGATGGAGAACTTCAAACTCGATGTTACATGCCCAGACTGGGAAATCAGAATCGACCATCAATCATATTGGTACTAAAACAACAGATAGTGCTAGTGGTTCTAGTAGAAATCTTGAGTGGATGCAAGATGACCTATGGCAAGGGAGTGATAACAAGACAACTGATGCCGTGGCTAATGCTGAAGATAAATATTCATTTGATGAATGGAATGATTTTACTGGCTCAGCTAGCACGCAAGACCCTTCTAGTACTGTTACCAGCTCAAATACAACTGGCCAGACTAGAAATATTGGCTTTTCTGTTGATTTTAATGATACCAAAATGGTGGAGGATGCCAATAGCTCTTCTAACAAGGATTTGGATTGGATGCAACATCAATCGCAAGATAGCAATAATGAAACAACAGATACCATCAGTGCTGATGTAGCTGTGGTCTCATTTGATTCATGGAATGACTTCACTGGCTCAGTCAATACACAACATTCCTCCTTTGGTGTATCCAACTCAGAGGTAATGAATCAAATTGATACATTTGAATTGACCCAGGGTCGAAATGATACCAGAACAGCTGAAAGTGCTTCTGGTAATTTTGACTGGATGCAAGATGACCAGTGGCAGGCCGTTGATACCAAGGGAACTGGTATTGTGACTACTAATAAAGTGGGTGATTCATTTGATGCATGGAATGATTTTACTGGCTCAGCTATTTCACATAATCCTTCTAGTGTTGTTTCCGACTCTTTGATTACTGCCCAGACTGGGATATCTGCTGATCTTAATGACATGAAAACAGAAAAGGGTACTAATGCTTTTTCTCATGATAGTTTTGACTGGACTCAAGATAACCAATGGCAAGACAGCAACAACAAAACAAATGATACCAGGACTACTAATGATATTGATTCATTTGATGATTGGAATGACTTTACTAGCTTGGCCACTAACCAAGATCATTCCAGCAATGTTTTGAATCAAACTGCAAATCAGACTTCTGCCGAAAGGACATCTGAAGCGAATTTACTAAGTTTGTCAATCAGATCACAAAATATAGAATTTAGCGGGCTTCCACAGCATGATTTATTTCCTGGACAGTTTGGTAGTTCACCGAGTTCTCTTCAAGCTACTTATTCCAACAGGTGAGACTTGATATTTTGTTGGTTCCAAATATTTAATATAATTATGTAGTTCAATTCAGTCACTTTCTTAGTACCAGGTGGACTTGACTGTTTTTTCAACACCTTTAGGAGTTTCAGTTCAGTCACTCAAGTTACCATTTAGTGCTAATTGTATAATTCAACAAAAGAGATGTTTACACGGCTGAGATCCACCACTAAGGAGACTGTTTGGAATCTCTTGAACTAAAAAGAAGATAACAGATTCCTAACAAAGAACGACAAAAGGCACTGTATAATTTTTGTATTGATTCTCAACAAAACTCTTACAAGAACCAAAGTATACAACGTATACCCCCAAATGGAGCACTCTCCTTTTCACACTGGAAACTCGGTAAGACAAAAACACTGAAGAGGAAGAAGTCTTATATGTACTAGACTTTCAACAGACTTAACTGAAATAACTAACAACTTGACCCAGTCTACTATTATTTACAATTTCACCCTTTCTCCTATTTTTCTTTCTATAATAAACCAATAAACCTGGAGAGGTTTTTCCATTTTAGATGCTCCCTAAGATCATTCCTAACAATACTCCCTCCCTCAAAAGCCACCTTGTTCTCAAGGTTGAAATCTAGAAACTGATTACAAATAGATGAAAGATCTTCTCAGGTAGTTTCTTCTGACAGCTTGCCCAGTCAATGCACCAACACCTCAGGAATTTCTGTATCCAATTTATTATCACTGTTCTAGTGCCTAAAATTGGCAAAGGTCGATAATTGTCTTTTGTTCCCTGCACCACTGCTGGAAAGTCTGAGTCAATTGGATGACCTCCTATATCCTATGGAAAACCGGATGTATGCAGGCTTATTTTGGAAGTTGTAAGTTGCAATGATCCAACTTGTTGTAAAACCAAATAAGGTCCACAATACTTGGCTGACAATTTAGGATAAGGTTTAGACATGGAATGGAAGTTTGCCTGAGGTCTAATCATTAAGTAAAGCAAATCCCATGACTGAATCAAGAATATTTTCTTGTTTGTAAAAGATATGATTTGATCTTAGTAATTGGGGAAATATGTACAATTGATAATTAGGTATATTCTCCATTAATAGGTTTCCATTGTTATACTTTGAATGATTATAAATTGTTAGAATAAATAGTCTTAAATAGAATTTATTGTAAAGGTGTTGTGTGCTTTCTGCTGCACTGCACCTAGTTTCTAGATATAGCTTTTCAAATTCTCTTCTCTTCCCTCTCATACATTGTATTTGATGTATCTAAAGTTGTTGTAAGTATGAGATCCTAAAGGAAGGAAATTCATTCTATAAAATTCATTTGATTCCTTTGTATTATTTTTAGGTTATTTGAGATTTCCAAGATTGTTGGTTTGAAAATGATTGCGTATGTGTTCCTTTAACTGAGAAATTTAAGTAGCATCATTCCCTATAATAACTATATTGTCAACTTACACGGTTAAGTATACACATTTTCTAGGGGTGGTTTGACAATAGAAAACATAGTGGTCTGCCTCACTATGTTTCATTCCAAATGCTTGAACAATGTGGCTAAACTTTTCAAACCAAGCACGGAAGATTGTTTGAGAACATGAGCCAACTAGAGTCATCTTGTTCAGGACATGATATTAGGTGATGATTGAGAAGGATTTGCTGAAGAGGACTCACCTTGAGATACTAGACTAGCTATTCAGTTCATGTGTTGATAGGTAATAAAAGGTGGTGATGACGATTTAGAAAGATTTTGTATGGTATTTTAGGTGTTAGAAGTCGAAGGAACAAAAGATTCAATTAAGGACACAAGTAAAACAAGTTGGATAGAAATAGAATCTTGTGTAGGAGGGAAGAAGGGAGTTGGTTAGAAAAGGGTGACATTGATAGACATATAGTACTTCTTGGTAGTTGGAGAGTAACATTGATATCCTTTTTGAAGTTGAGAATAACCCATGAAAACACATTTGATGGTTTTGGCTGAGAGTTTATATAAACCTATAGACATCATGGGCAAAACATATATGATAGAAACATATGGTGTGATATTGAAGAGGGGTTATTGTCGAAATAAAATGGAGTAGGTGAAGAAGGCATTATGTTAATGAGGAAATAGGCAGTTAGGATAGCATCACCTCAATAATAAACATGCATATTTGCATCAATTAATAAGGTATGAGCAGCTTCAACCAGATGTCTATTTTTCCTTTTTGCTATACCATTTTGTTGAGATCAATAAGGGCAAGTAGATTGATGCAAAATACTTACGAGCTTAAGAGTTTAGATAGACTAGAGGAAAAATATTATTTGGCATTATCGCTTCGTAAGATTTTTATTACTTTTCCAAATTGATTTCTAATCTCATTGAGGAAAGACATATAAATAGACAAAAGTTCAAAAATGATCTTTCATTAGATAAATCCATGTTTGTCACTATTGCTTTCACCATCATTACTGTCGTAGATTGATGCAAAATACTTACGAGCTTAAGAGTTTAGATAGACTAGAGGAAAAATATTATTTGGCATTATCGCTACATAAGATTTTTATTACTTTTCCAAATTGATTTTTAATTTCATTGAGGAAAGACATATAAATAGGCAAAAGTTCAAAATGATCTTTCGTTAGATAAATCCAAGTTTGTCAATATTGCTTTCACCATCATTATTGTCGTAGCCACTGCTCCAGTTGGCCACATCTACTAGAGCCACTGTCTTCCTCTGTCACCAGAGATTTTTGTCTTATTGGTCTATTGTCCATTGTCGTCCTTTGTCAGCGGAAGGGAGTTAAGGTGTCCCTATCATTTATTTTAGCATCACAACTTTAGATTTTGAAAATTTAGGCAAATCTCCTTCATGCTCTTCAATTGAAGAAGGAATGCTTGCACTACATCTTGGACTTGAACATCTAAAATTTCTCATGGTGTTTAAACCTTAAAAGTAAGTCACCTTTTAGTATTTTCTCTCTAACCATGATTGGTAATAACTCCAATTCGTCTTTTAATGTTTCTAAAACTTTATGTAAGGACTCTTGGGTTCTAGACTCTGGTGCGACAAACCATACGTTCCCTCATTCATCATTTTCTTGTAATGACATTACTGTTGTCAATGGAACATGTATCCTAGTAGTTGGATGTGGCAATATTTCTCTTAATTTTTGTTTATGTTTCAAAACTTACTCATGACCTAAATTATTCTGTAACCTTTCCCACTCATTATGTTTATCATGATCTTGCCATGGGGAGGATGATTGTAACGATTAAGGAACAAGAGGGTTGTATTGCTTTAAGAACTTGGGAACTAAGGATAGTATCAATATACAAACAGGTGTCTCTTGTCTTCAATCTTGAACTACTTTTAATCCTCTCAAATTTGGCTTCTCCACTGTAGTCTAGAACATCTGTCTTTTTTTTTTTTGTTTTGAAGTCTATGTTTATGTTCCCTTCCTTATTTTTTAAATAATCTCGAGTCATTTAAATGTGTTGTATGTCAACTTGCAAAGCACCATTATGCCACATATCCTCCTAGTGATAAAAAAATGTGTTCATCCTTTTGATTTGGTTTATTTTGACGTTGGGGGCTTGCATCAAACTTTGGTATATCTGGTGTTAAATGGTTTCTCACTTTTATTAATAATTTACCCATGTTACATGGATTTTCCTCATGAAAGAAAAATTTGAATTCTTTTTTGAGAATAGTGTTGTTTATGAATTCACATGTGTGGATACACCACAACAAAAATGTGTTGCTGAAAAAAAAATAGGCATTCTCTTGAGGTGACACAAACACTTTTTTTCCGCATGTATGTCCCTAAATCTATTTGGGGTGAGGCTATCTTCACTGCTATCGTTTTTTAGATGGTTTGAGTCCATGTCTTTCTTCTTTCTCTATGTTCCTTTTCTCTCTAGTCTTCATAGTCAGGTGTTTGGATGTGTTTTGTTTGTTTATATTCATAGTCAGTTGCATGGAAAGTTAGATCCTAAAGTTAAATGCTTATCATTAGCTATGCATCTAATAAAAAAAATATTGTTATTAAGAGAGATAGATCGACACTTTATTAAAAAGAAATTTGATAGTAACCTTATCACTACTTATGTTATGTCCCATTCGGACTTTAGTTAGCAAATGTGTTTACCAAAAGTCTTCCAACTAACGATTTCATGATTTTACATGCAAGTTGGGAATGATAGGTATCTATTTACTAGCCTTAGGAGGAGTGTTGTTAATAGGATATTAAGTGTATTACTAGGAAATTTTTGAAGATTCTAGAATTTCTTTATAATTATTACTATAGGGTTAGAGTTTTTTATAGATAGAGACCGATGTATGGTTTCAAAAAAATCAGTTGAATAAAACATTTCTTTCTTTCTTTCATATTAATATGTTCAAGTGATAACATATTCCTAACAAAGAACGACTCAAAGACACCGCAAGAGAGAAAAAGAATTGAATAATTTTTGTATTGATTATCAACATAACTCTTGCAAGAAACAAGGTATACAATGTATACCCCTAAAAAGAGCACTCTCCTTCTCACACTGGAAACCTAGTAAGACAAAATCGCACTCTAGTATAACACCCTGGAGAGGAAGAGTCCCATATATAAAAGATTTCCAACAGACATAACTGAAATAACTAACAACTTGACCCAGTACTATTATGTACAATTTGACCTTTTCCTTATTTTTCTATCTATAATAAATCTGTAGAGGTTTTTTTCAATTTAGATGCTCCCTAAATTCATTCCTAACAGAAACTGATGTATCTAGTAGTGCACAAGGATTCTCTTGGATGGACTAGTTGAAAGAGGAAATGATTGATGGCATGATTCTTAGCTTTGCATGTTATGGAATAAAGAATGTTGGAAGGAGCAAACTTTGGGTTGTTTTCTTTATTTTAATAATCTTTTATTATAAGTGCAATGTTCAAACATCTTTCTCCAACCTAGGCAACTACTATTTTCTTCTACCCTAAAAGTGCTAGAGGCTTGGAAGTTCTTAATTTTAAACTATTTACACTTTTGATGCCTCGGATAATTGATGTGGGTTTTGCACACTCTTCTCACTAACATTGTTTCTTAATTGACATTTTCTATTATAAAAATAGAAATTTATTGCATCTGTTGCATGTTTAGGGTGGCTGAAGTGGATGTCGAGAGAGAAAACCCTGGAGATGTTTCCACTGCAGTAGGGTCAAAAGATGACGTAGAGATGCTGATGTCACAGATGCATGATCTCTCCTTTATGCTCGAGAGCAGTCTTTCAATTCCCCGAAAGTAAGGTGTAACTACATTATTTTCTTGTAGTCCATGTCCATTTATTTGTTCGCTTGTATTATGATTACTTTTGTAATCTGTAGTATAACCCGTACTTTCTGGGAATTTGTTCTTTGATGAATGAGTAGGGAATAATATGGCTTTCATCTACAGTTCTGATTTCCACTTTTCCCTTGATAATCTTTTTTTGGGTAATTCCCTAAGTTAAGATCTTCTATAGTAGACCAACGTTGTTGGTATGTCTTATTTGTAGAATGCTGCTACTACTGTATATTATCTGGGAGTTTATGTTTGGGAGTGATTGTAATGTTTGTATAATGTCTGACTTGAGAGCTTCCTTTGAGGGCTTCCTTTATTGTCTCCTTGGATGAGGTGGAATGTTTATATTATTTGATGAATTTAAAATTGTTTACTGTAAAATGGGCTGTATGGATAAAGAAATTCAAAAGAATTGGAATTTAGGATTTTTTGACATGGTATTTTAAATAGTAAACCACTAGAATTTGAAATTCAAAAAATAAATACGAATTTAAAATTCTTCACCCACTCGTTTTTTGTATGCTCTTCCTCTTTCTAAGTGCCCTCTCTCTCTCTCTCTCTCTCTCTCTCTCTCTATATATATATATATATATATATATATATATATATATATATTCTCCATCTTCAAATTTCGAAGCGCTTTCTCTCTTGCTCATTCTTAGGTTTAAAAAGTTGTAAATATATGCCACAGTACATTAAGTATCTTATATCATAATTATTTTTACTCACATAGTCACTAAAAAATCTCTTATCGACTTAGGTGTTTGAGAGTTATTATAGGTGGACTTCCTTCTCATGGTGATTCTTAGCTCGATTACACGCCAACAATCAGGTTAGTTCAAGTTAGAGATTGTTCAACCAAATTCAATAAAAACATTTGACATCCAAGTGGGACATCTGCAAAACTTTATCATGCCTCCACATTGTATATGATCCTTATACGATGCGATTACTCATTTTTGAGATGGGGAATGAAGATAGTTCATCACTACTAACCTCATTGTTAAAACAATGGAGGTTTATATTTGACGAAGTCAAATTGGTAAAATCCAAGGATCATCATGTTGACTTAGAGAAAGTGTTTGAAACCATTCGAACACACAATATACCACTTAACCCAAAAATTTGCTTTTTCAAAGTTAAAGGAGAAAATTTTATTGGCTTCATGATCACACAACATGGCATTGGTGCCAACCTTGATAAGTGTGAGGTTATTCTTTCTATGAGAAGCCCTGAGATTCTCAAATAGGTCCAAAAACTCAATGGGAAGTTAGCAACACTCTCTGGGTTCCTTCCACGATAAGAAAAAAAAAAAGCTAAACCTTTTCAAGTTGGTAAAAGGAGTGCAAGAATACTATTGGGATGAGAAGTGTGAGCCCATGTTCTAGAATATCAAGAATGATATCACTTCCTTGGCAGTATTAGCCTGTCCCCATCCTGATGTGGACCTCGTGTTGTACCTGACAGTAGCACCCACAACAATCAACATGGTACTTGTCTAAAAGCTCAGTAAAGCAACAACCTGTTTATTTCACAAGCAGGACCTTACAACTATAGTGGAAGAAAGATATCATTTAGAAACTAGTTTTGGCACTAGTATTATCGCTGTGACGTCTCATACATTATTTCTGGAGTTACAATATTACATTCCGAACAAATTATCCTATCAAGCAAATATTCCAAAAATCCGATTTAGTTCGTCCGATGATAGTCTGGTCAGTGAAATTGTCTGAGTTCGGTTTGACATTTCAAAATCGAGACTCAATGAAAGCTCAGTTCTTATCTAACTTTCTAATTGAGTTGCCCCAACTTGATGAAGTTGTGGTGCATTGGAGAACGATTTGTCAAATAGGAAAGGCAGTGGGGCAAGTGTGATTATGGAAGGTTCTTAATGATTTGGTTGTAGAACATGCCATTAAGCTTGGCTTTGACACTCTAATAATCAAGTTGAATACAAAGCATTGATTTTAGGATTGGAGCTCGCTCATGTACTAGGCGCCAAGAAGTTGAAATGCCAAAGTGACTTATAGCTTGTTACTGGGCCGATCAAGGGTGAGTTCTAAATAAAAGAGCTTCAATTGTAGCACGATTTTCATATAGCTAGAAGTATGATAGATAAGTTCAAGGAATTTTCAGTAACACATTTCTAGAGAAGATAATGCTTGAGTTGACGTTCTCTCTAAGTTAGCAAGTACGAAAAGCATCGACCAACATCGAACCCTAATACAAGAAACACTTACTACACTAAGCTAGGATCCGGAAGACGTTTTGCAGATAGACCTAGTAAGTCCGAACTAGATGACAACTATTGTTAATTATTTGATGCAGGATGTTTTATCGGATGATCCGAAAAAAAAAAACACATGTAGAATTGGAAGGCAAGTCTCCTTCTACGTGTTACACAATGGCATGCAACTTAAGTCGTTGAAATAATAGAAAGAATCCAATGTAATTAAATGAAAAATATATTGTGAATAAAGTATATGTTGTGGAAAATATAAAAAGAAAAGAAATCATGGATGATGAGCGATAAGTTTTACAAGCAGGGTATCCCAAACGAGTCAACCACAATCTATGTACCACGGAAACGGACATTTCAACACATGTCGTCTCTAAAGTATAGGATACAACGACATGGATCTATATATTAGATTATTATTATGAATTATTTAATTTAACAACCAATGTTTATATATTCAAAATAATCTATAAACAAGATTAAACAAATGTAATAATCCAAACATATTGTCACCTAATATAAAAATAAATTTAATCCATTTATTTAATATTCAAAAAATGAAAACTAATGATCATAAAAGATTTATTCCTTTATTTCTATAATCATAATAGAAACGTATATAATAAATTTACAACTTTATTATTTTTAGAAAATCATTATATTTACGTTTCTCAACATTGTTTGAGTCATCAAAATTATGTAAAAAAAATATAGATATATCTTTCTGGACATTTTACTTATAACTGTTGGTGTATGTGTCGGACACAGAACACTATGTTTGTGAGGTGTGTCCGAATTTCATAGACCACAATAGAACAATATAGATTATGATCAAATTTTCCAAATAAATCTACATATGTGATAGACCACAGAAGCTTTATCGCATTTTCCTTGGTCCTTTGCACTAGCCATAACAACCTTGTTACTTTGTAATGCAATTCATATTATTTATACATATTTTGTATTATTTTGATGTGAATGTATTTTAGACGTATTAATTTGGGTTGTTGTTTTAAACATTGCGAGAAACTCGTTTGTTTACAACATTTTTAATTTGATTATTCATGTTTCTAGATAAAGTGAGCATAACTCAAGTTCCATAAAGGAATATATTACTCATCAATGCATATAATTTGTAGTAATTCATCATAAGTTGTCAAATTAAAGGCATAGGTAGACTCTGATATGGAATAGTAAATATGTCTTGTTGACAATGGTTGTAACATCCCTAATATGGTGCTACGGGGTTTAAGGGTAAAACTCATTTGAACGAGGGTAAAAATTTCTCTCGCGTAAAACACTTGATCATGTAACAAGGGTCATCTAACGCCTCTCACAAGGTTGCCTAACGTCTCTCACAAGGGTAGTTTACTGCCTCCCATAAGGGTCGTTTAAATAAATATAACTTAACGAAAGAAATAAATTGACAACAAAACATTGTTTATTGTTGAAAGCGAAACATGAAAAGGATCTGTTAGGTTCTTACATCTCCTTCATATAAGAGAACCAGAAGTTTTAAACTTAGTTTCACATTAGAGGAATCCTTAATGATGACAAAAAGAAAGAGTCCTAGATTACACTCGAGGTCTTTTACTCATTTCCAAGTTGTGCATCATTTCCTGTATTGTTATCTGCTCCCATGGGCAAAGCCACATACACAAACAAAATGGTAAGTTAACATGAAATATAACATAACAGTTCTACAACATTCTTGATGTCAACTTTACTATACTCACCTCAACTGTTTATTAATGTAAAGAGGCATGACCTAATGTGGTCCGGTCTCTACCTTCTTAATGAGACAATGTTTGCAATCCCAAGGTTTCTGCTCCTCTATCTCATGTTGTGTATATTAATAGGTTCATAAAGCACCCATTAACGTGGCAATTTTTCTATACAAAAGTCTTAATCAACACGAATTTTATTAATTAGAAAACTCCTATAAGTTTGAAATTCAATACAAGCTATGTCGGAATCAAATTTGATCAAAAGGAAAACTACTGTATTTTATAACAAACAATAATAATAATTTTTCATACATGTTATTCTTATTGGTGAGAATATATATATTGACAATTTATAAAATAATACGAATAATAAAATATAAACAAATCACAAACAACGAAGAATTAGTCACATATGGTATAACTTTGAGACGAATTCGACGTGTTTTCTTCCCTTTTTTTATTCGAACATATTTACTGATGAAAAGCACTTTTAGACGAATTACACGAACCACCTTCTGAAATTTCTACGAAAAACGTTGAATAATAGAAATTCATAGCCTTAGTGGTATCCTTCGTGCAATACACAATTATTTATTTTCTAGATCTTAAGTTCTAAGGAAACTCGATTCCTAGATGAATCTATGTTTATAGACTATAAGGGCTGGACAAAATAAACAAAACTGCACTCCACTACCAAAAACTGCACTGAACTAAAAAATTGTTCGCATGAACTGCACTGAACTAAAAAACAATTCAGATGAACTGAAATGAACTGTTATTCTTAAAAATAAACTGGACTGAATTACACTGCACTGAACTGCACTATAATATAAACTGAACTGAACCTATTATAAACTGAACTGTTTTATGAACTAAAACAGCACTACGTCAGAACTGAACTGTACTATTTTTGGACTGAACTGCACTAATTTTTAACTTAACTACACTGTTTTGAACCGTTTTTTAACCAAATTGCACTGATTTTGAATAAACTTCACTCTTTTTGAACTGAATTGTACTATTTTTGAACCGGATTGCATTGATTTTGAATTGAATTCCACTATTTTTGAACTGAATTACACTATTTTGAATCGAATTGCACTAATCACATATGATTGTACTACACAATTGATGGGGAAAACAACAACAAACAATATACCAGAGAATGCAGCGGATATAATTTCCCCTAACTTGCAAGAATCTATGAGGAGCAATAATCAAAGAGCAGCAATAATAAATCACCAAAAGCACAA